>Ga0209643_1000190_pt1 | contig 147785 bp, 130 predicted proteins | sample AutmiccBRH37_all_FD_187383 | JGI IMG/M metagenome (GOLD analysis project Ga0209643, IMG submission 187383) | Deep subsurface microbial communities from Mt. Terri, Switzerland - Autotrophic microbial communities BRH/37_all (SPAdes) (version 2) | ecosystem: Environmental > Aquatic > Deep...
ATTCATGGGGCCGAGAATGGGCCCATAAATTTGCTCGTCGGAGGCCCCATGAATAATTTTTTGCGGGTCTTTTGAGAGAACCAACTCCCGGGGTTACTTCCGGGATGCTGTCAACCATTATGTCTACTATTGGCTGCGACCCAGTCGGTTGTGCCACCCCGGCAATCGTAAGTGCGGGAGAATATTTCCGCGCCAGCCTGTGCGATGACCCGAATACAGCCAGGTAGCCAGGTAGGGTGGGCATTGCCCACCATGTGACTTATGTCGATTGACTCTGTGATGGGCCATCCAACGTTTCATCGCTATGTCGATCCGGTGTCTACCTCGCTTGGGCGGGGTCAGTGTCAGAGACCGATGATGTTGTAATAGCGCGGTGGTGGGCAATGCCCACCCTACTATTGGCTGCGACCCAGTCGGTTGTGCCGCAATCATGGGAGCGGGAGAATAATCTCGCGCCATTCTGGGCGGTGCCCCAATTGCTTCTCCAGCCTGTGCCTATCCCGACATTCCTGTCGACACTATTGTAGATGTCTACACACGCGTAGCCTGCCGAAGCCGGCGGCGTTCACTTCCGCAGGTGTTTTATAGCGTTTCGAACGCCTGATGGCGCGTATTCTATCGAATAATTATTTCTTTTTCCTTTGTTGGCACGTCCTTTGAAATACCCCTTGGCAACGCACGCTGTAACCGCGGTCAGACACGATCTTATCGAAGGAGAAAAGAAAATGCGAAAAGTTGCTATCTACGGAAAAGGGGGCATCGGCAAATCAACGACCACCCAGAACACCGTGGCAGGATTGGCCGAAATGGGCAAAAAAGTCATGGTGGTCGGTTGCGATCCCAAAGCCGATTCGACCCGCCTGCTGTTGGGCGGACTGGCCCAACGCACCGTTTTGGACACCCTGCGCGAAGAAGGCGAAGATGTCGAACTGGATGATGTTCGCAAGCTGGGCTACGCCGGTGTCATGTGCACGGAATCCGGCGGTCCGGAACCGGGCGTGGGGTGCGCCGGCCGGGGGATCATTACTTCGATCAACTTGCTCGAACAGCTCGGCGCGTATGCCGAAAGTCAGGCGCTCGATTATGTCTTTTACGATGTCCTGGGCGACGTGGTGTGCGGCGGCTTCGCCATGCCGATCCGCGAAGGCAAGGCCAAAGAGATTTATATCGTTGTCTCCGGTGAAATGATGGCCATGTATGCTGCCAACAACATCTGCAAAGGCATCGTCAAGTTCGCCGAAGCCGGTGGGGTGCGCCTGGGCGGCCTGATCTGCAACAGCCGCAATGTGGACAACGAAGAGGAGATGATCGGCGCGTTTGCAGCCAAACTGGGGACCCATATGATCCATTTCGTGCCGCGCGACAATGTGGTGCAGCGCGCCGAGATCAACCGCAAGACCGTCATCGACTACGAACCACGGCATGGCCAGGCCGATCAGTATCGTCAACTGGCAGGCAAAATCGATATCAACGAGAACATGGTGATTCCCACGCCATTGGAAATCGAAGAACTGGAAAAGCTGCTCATTGACTATGGCATGGTCGCGTAGCAAGGCGGCTTTAATACGACAATGTTGCCCAACCCTCACGCAAAAGGAGAACTTCCCATGATCATGATTCGTTCCATCGTCCGCCCAGAGAAAGTGGATGATGTCCTGGCAGCTTTAATGGAAGCCGGCTTTCCGGGCGTCACCAAGATGTCGGTCGTCGGCCGCGGCAAACAACGCGGCATCAAAATCGGCGATATCACCTATGACGAAATCCCCAAAGAGCTTCTGCTCACCGTCTGTAAAGACCATGACAAGGAATTTGTCATACGCACCATCATCAAGGCCGCGCGCACCGGAGAAAAAGGCAACTTCGGCGACGGCAAAATCTTCATTGTCCCGGTGCTGGAATCCTACACGATCAGCTCGGGTGTCAAGGAAAGCGCCGACGGCAGCACGGAAGAGGTGAAGATATGAAAGAGATTATGGCCGTCGTCAGACTCAATAAAATGAACCAGACCAAAAAAGCGCTGAGCGAGGTCGGCTTGCCTTCCATAACCGCGCGCGATGCCCTGGGGCGCGGCAAGGGCCTGGTGGACCTGGCACTGCTCAAGGGCGCCGAACGCGGCTACGAGGAGGCGATCTCCCAGTTGGGACAGAGTCAACGGTTGATCCCCAAACGCGCCCTGCTCATCGTCGTGCCCGACGACCTGGTCGAAAAAACAGTCAAGACCATCATCCAAGTGAATCAAACCGGCAAACCCGGCGACGGCATGATTTGGGTGATGCCCAGCGCGGATGCCTGGCGCGTGCGCACCGGGGAGCACGGGGATGGGGTGTTGGATGATGTTTAGAAGAGTAGAAAGTTGAAGGTATTCTGTTTATCTGAACGAAGGAGAAATTTTATGGGTACTGCAGCCGATTCAAAGAAAGAGATGCTTGCGCTGGACGGAAAGGATCCGGGGACCGTCCGCAGGAAGCTACTTGAGAAGTATCCGCCCAAGATCGCCCGCAAACGGGACAAGCAGATCGTGGTCAACCGCATCGAACCGGATGGCACCGTACCGGAGATTCAGTCGAACGTGCGCACCGTTCCCGGGCTGATCAGCCAGCGCGGATGCTGCTATGCCGGTTGCAAGGGGGTCGTGCTCGGCCCGACACGCGATATCATCAACATCACGCATGGACCGGTCGGCTGCGGCTTTTACAGCTGGCTGACACGCCGCAACCAGACCGACCCGGAGGCGTCGCCGGATGGGCACAACTTCATGCCCTACTGTTTTACGACCGACATGCAGGAGGAACAGATCATCTTCGGCGGTGAAAAGAAGCTGCGCCAGGCCATTCAGGAAGCCTTTGACAACTTCGCGCCCAAAGCCATCGCCGTGTTTTCGACCTGCCCGGTAGGCTTGATCGGCGACGATGTGCACGCGGTTTGCCGCGACATGAAAGAGAAGCTGGGCATCAATGTCTTCGGGTTTTCCTGCGAAGGCTACAAAGGGGTCAGCCAGTCGGCCGGCCACCATATCGCCAACAATGGCATTTTCACCCATGTCATCGGCACGGATGACACGGTGCGCGCCGGCGAATTTAAAATCAATCTGCTGGGCGAATACAACATCGGCGGGGACGCTTTCGAGATTGAACGCATTTTCGACGCCTGCGGTTTGACGCTGGTGTCGACCTTCAGCGGCAATTCGAGCATCGATCAGTTCGCCAATGCCCATACGGCCGACCTGAACCTGATCATGTGCCACCGCTCGATCAACTATGTGGCCGAGATGATGGAAAAGAAATTCGGCCTGCCCTGGATCAAGATCAACTTCATCGGCGCCCAGGCCACGGCCAAGTCCCTGCGCAAGATCGCGCAGTACTTCGACGATCCCAAGCTGACCGAACGCGTGGAGGCGGTCATCGCCGCGGAACTGCCGACGGTAGAGATGGCCGCGGCCCAGGTACGCCCGCGCACCGAGGGTAAAAAAGTCATGTTGTTCGTGGGCGGTTCACGCGCCCACCATTACCAGGAACTTTTCAGTGAAATGGGGATGCGCACCCTGTCAGCCGGCTATGAATTTGCGCATCGCGACGATTATGAAGGCCGCCGTGTGCTGCCCGACATCAAAGTCGATGCCGACAGCCGCAACATCCAGGAGTTGGAAGTGCTTCCGGATGCCGACCGTTATCGACCGCGCATCGACGAATGCCGGGCCGGCGAACTGGCCGCCCAGGGTCTGCAGTTTTCAGAGTACGACGGCATGATGACCGAAATGGTTCAAGGCTCCCTGATTATCGATGACATCAGCCATCATGAAACCGAACGCATGATCGCCATGTTCAAACCGGATCTGTTCTGCGCGGGCATCAAGGAGAAGTATGTGATCCAGAAGCACGGCATCCCGCTCAAGCAGCTGCACAGCTACGATTACGGCGGGCCCTATGCAGGGTTCAAAGGCGCCATCAATTTTTACGAAGACATCGACCGCATGGTCAGCAGCCGGATCTGGGGCTACCTCAAGGCACCCTGGCAAAAGAACCCCGAATTGACCGCCAAGTATGCCTTCGAATAGAACCCGGCCCCGGGAACGCGCACTTAGACTTGAATCCTAAAACGTAAACACCCATCCGGCCAAGCCGCCAAGGAGCCCCTATGCTACTAAGACACACCCATCCCGAAATAAAACCCCGCAGCGCCCTGACCGTGAATCCAGCCAAAACCTGCCAGCCCATCGGGGCCATGTATGCGGCCCTGGGCATTCACGGTTGCCTGCCACACAGCCATGGCTCACAGGGCTGCTACGCTTATCATCGCAGCGCGCTGACGCGCCACTACAAAGAGCCGGTAATGGCGGCCACCAGCGCCTTCACAGAAGGGGCCTCGGTGTTCGGCGGCCAGGCCAACCTGCTGCAGGCCATCGACAATATCTTCACGGTGTATGAACCCGAAGTGATTGCCGTGCACACAACTTGCCTGTCGGAAACCATCGGCGACGACATTCCGCAGATCGTCAGCAAGGCCCGCGCGGACGGGCGTATCCCCGAGGGCAAATATGTATTTCATGCCAATACGCCCAGCTATGTCGGCTCGCATGTGACCGGCTTTGCCAACATGACCAAAGCCATGGTCGATTACTTCGCCGAATCCAACGGTCGCAAGAACACGACCATCAATGTCATTCCCGGATATGTCGAACCGGCCGACATGACCGAAGTACGGCGTTTGGCCTCGGAAATGGGGATCGCCACCATTGTCTTTCCGGATACCGCCAATGTGCTCAACAGCGCCATGACCGGCAAATACAAAATGTTCCCCGAAGGCGGCGTCACCATCGCGCAGCTCAAGCAGAGCGGATCGAGCAGGGGCACCATCGCGCTGGGCACGCTGGCCTCGGGATCGGCCGGCTTGGCCATGGACGCCAAATGCAAGGTGCCCTGCCAGACGCTCAACCTGCCCATCGGGCTGCACGACACCGATCTCTTCGTGGATGCCTTGCACCACATGGCCGGCGTGAATGTGCCGGAATCCATCGACCTGGAGCGCGGGCAGCTTATCGATGCCATCACCGATTGGCACCAGTACCTGTACGGCAAGCGCGTCGGGCTGGTCGGCGATCCCGATCAGCTGCTGTCCCTTTCGCGCTTTCTGACGGCGCTGGATATGCGGCCGGTCTATATCGCCACCGGCACGCCGGCCGGCAAAAAATATGAGCAGAGCCTGCGCGACACCTTGGCCGGTATTCCCGACGACGTGCAGGTCAAGGTTCCGGGAGACATGTTTCTCTTCCACCAGTGGATCAAAAACGAACCGGTCGATCTGCTGATCGGCAACACCTATGTGAAGTATATCGCCCGCGATGAAGATATTCCGTATGTGCGATTCGGTTTCCCGATCCTGGACCGCATGGGGCACAGCTACTTTCCATCGGTGGGTTACCGCGGCGCATTACGGCTGTTGGAGAAGATTCTGGATGCTTTGCTGGATCGTAAGGAGCGCGATTGCAGCGATATAGCGTTTGAGTTGGTGTTGTAGGCCGGCTGCGCCGTTTCAGACGGCTTGCCGATGATAAAGCAGTTAGAAGCAAAGGGGTAATGCCATGACAACGATCCCGATTCTCGATGAGCGGCGGCGGCAGATTTTTCAGGAGCAGGATAACGCGTCTTTTGCGATGACGTGCGACCGGCACAGTGTAGCTGGCAGTGTCAGCCAACGGGCTTGCGTCTTCTGCGGGTCGCGGGTGGTGCTCTATCCGATCGCCGATGCGTTGCACCTGATTCATGGCCCGATCGGGTGCGCCGCGTACACCTGGGACATTCGCGGGGCGCTCTCTTCGGGCCCCCAGCTGCATCGCATGAGTTTTTCCACCGACTTGCAGGAGATGCAGGTCATTTTCGGCGGCGAAAAGAAACTCTACGGGGCCTTGTGCGAGCTGATCGCAGCCTATCGCCCCAATGCTGCCTTTGTTTACAGCACCTGCATTGTCGGCATCATCGGCGATGATGTGGCGGCGGTTTGCAGGCAGGTCGCCAAAGAGCAGGGCATTGCCGTCCTGCCGGTGCACTCGGAAGGCTTCAAGGGCACCAAGAAAGATGGCTACCGGGCCGCTTGCGATGCCTTGTTCAAACTGGTGGGCACGGGCGATACCCGCGATATTGCGCCGGTCAGCATCAATATTCTGGGAGAATTCAACATCGGCGGCGAAGCCTGGCTGATCCGCAAGTACTACGAACAGATGGGCGTGCAGGTCGTCTCGGTCATGACCGGCGACAGCCGCGTGGAAGAACTGCGCCGGGCCCACGGCGCCGCGCTCAATGTGGTGCAGTGTTCGGGCGCCATGACCTTCCTGGCCGAGACGATGCAGGCCAAGTACGGCATTCCGTACATCCGCGCTTCCTACTTCGGCATCGAAGATATGGCCAAAGCGCTTTACGACGTGGCGGCGCATTTTGCGGCCGAGCCGTGCATCCAGCAAAAAGCCGAAGTCCTGGTGCGCGAGCAAGTCGCGGCCGTCCTGCCTGAACTGCAGCGCATCAAAGCCGATCTGGCCGGCAAACGCGCCGCCATCTATGTGGGCGGCGCCTTCAAGGCCTTTTCCCTGATAAAGGCTTTGCGCCTGCTGGGCATGCAGGTGGTGCTGGCCGGCTCGCAGACCGGCAATGCGGATGACTACGCGACCTTGCGCGAAATGTGCGATCCGGGCACGGTGATTGTGGATGACGCCAATCCCCTGGAACTTTCCAAATACGTCATCGAAAAGCAGGCCGACCTGTTCATCGGCGGTGTCAAAGAGCGGCCCATCGCCTACAAGCTGGGCATCGGGTTCTGCGACCACAACCACGAACGCAAAATCCCCCTGGCGGGGTTCGAAGGCATGCTGCAGCTGGCCAGAGAGATTCATACGACGGTGACGAGTCCGGTGTGGGGGTTTGTGCCGTTCAGGGCAAAAGACGGCGAATTTTAGACCTTTAAGGGATGGTTGCCTGAAACCAATACTAGTAATTCACCACTCCGGCGCCGCCGTCCCAGATCGAGGTGACATATGATTTCTTCTCATTCGCGCGAAGCATATTCATTAGGCCAAATCCCCATCACCCCTTCGGCGATGGCGACCCAGAACGGCTGCAAGCTGTGCGCCCCGCTGGGTGCCTCGCTGGTATTCAAGGGCATTCGCGGCGCCGTGCCGCTGCTGCATGGCTCGCAGGGATGCAGCACTTACATTCGCCGGTATCTGATCAGTCACTTCCGGGAACCGGTCGACATCGCCTGCTCCAATTTCGCCGAACAGACAGCGGTTTTCGGCGGCGGCGCCAATCTGAAAACAGCCCTGGAGAATGTCAGCCGGCAGTATGATCCCGCCTTGATCGGCATTGCCACCACCTGTCTGTCCGAAACCATCGGCGACGACGTGCCCATGTTTATCAAAGAGTACCGCGCCGGGCGCAACGCAGCGACCGTGCCGCCCATGGTGCATGTGAGCACGCCCAGTTACCAGGGCACTCACATGGAAGGATTCCACGCCGCCGTGCTGGCAGTGGTGTCGGCCCTGGCGCACGACGGGACGGCGGGATCCGAACAGCGGGTCAACATCTTTCCCGGCATGCTCTCGCCGGCCGATCTGCGCCACCTTAAGGATATCGTCGCCGCCTTCGGGCTCAAGGCCATGGTGCTTCCCGACTACAGCGAAACCCTGGATGGCGGGTTGTGGGACACCTACCAGCGCATCCCTTCCGGCGGCACATCGGTCGAAGATATTGCGACCGCCGGCAGTGCGCTGGCCAGCATCGAACTGGGCCACACCCTGGCCAGTCGCACGCTGACGGCGGCCAGCCTGCTCGAAGAGCGTTTCGGTGTGCGCGCCATCCGGATCGGCTTGCCCATCGGTTTACGTCAAACCGATGCCCTCATGCTGGCCTTGGCCGAGGTCAGCGGCCGTCCCGTCCCGCCGCGCTTCACGGAGCAGCGCGGCCGACTGCTCGACAGCCTGGTCGATGGCCATAAGCACGTCAACACCATTCGCGCCGCCGTGTACGGCGAAGATGATCTGGTGGCGGGAGTGACCGCCTTTCTGAGCGAAATCGGCATCACGCCAGTGGTCTGCGCCACGGGCGGGCGCAGCCGCCACCTGACCGCAGCCGTGCAGGCGCTGGTCCCGCAAAAACGGCACGCTCACATCACGGTTTTAGAGGAGGCCGATTTTGCGGCCATCGAAGCGGCGGTGGCCGCGGTGCAACCCGATGTTATTATCGGCCACAGCAAAGGTTACGCCATGTCCCGGCGACTTTCGATCCCCCTGGTGCGGGTCGGCTTTCCGATCCACGACCGCATGGGCGGTGCGCGTCTCCTGCACGTGGGCTACGAAGGCGCCCTGGCCCTGTCAGACCGGCTGGCAAACGCCCTGATCGACCAACGCCAAGCCGCTTCACCCGTTGGCTACACCTACATGTAAGTCGTCGCCCCATAGGAGGAGTTATGAAGATCGAAGAACATCCCTGCTTCAATCGTGAGAGCCATCACCGCTATGGGCGCGTGCACCTGCCAGTGGCGCCGCGGTGCAACATTCAGTGCAAGTTCTGCAACCGTCTGTTCGACTGCGTCAACGAAAGCCGGCCGGGGGTCACCAGCGCCCTGCTATCGCCGGCCCAGGCCATGGTCTATCTGGATGCCGTCCTGCGGGAAAAGCCCGACATCCGCGTGGTCGGCATCGCCGGGCCCGGCGATCCTTTCGCCAATGCCGAACAAACCCTGGAAACCTTCGCGCGCGTGCGCCGGGCCTATCCGGACATGATGCTGTGCGTGGCCACCAATGGCCTGGCGCTGCTGCCCTATATCGACGAGCTGCACCGTTTGCAGGTCAGTCATGTCACGGTAACCGTCAATGCCGTCGATCCGCTGATCGGCGCCAGCATCTACAGTTGGATGCGCATCGACAAACGCGTGCGCAACCCCGAACAGGGCGCGCGCACCTTGTTGGAGCGTCAGAAGACCGCCATCGCCGCTCTCAAGGAACGCGGCATTCTGGTCAAGGTCAACGCGATCATTTTGCCTGGCATCAACGACAGCCACATCCCGGCCATCGCCGAAGAGATGGGTGCCCTGGGGGTGGATCTGTTCAACTGCATGCCCTACTACCCCAACAAGGGCAGCGCCCTGGAACATCTCAAGGAGCCCGACCCGCATAGCGTGGCGACAATCCGCAGTGCGGCCGAGGCGTTCGTGCCGCAGATGAAACACTGCACGCGCTGTCGCGCGGATGCCGTGGGCTTGCTGGGCGAAGCGCCTTCGCAGAATTTGATGAACACCTTGAAGAACTGCCAGCATCTATCGGTTGATCAGGCGCCGGCGCGCATTTCTTCCAGGCCCTACGTCGCCGTAGCCAGCATGGAAGGCATGCTGGTCAACCAGCACCTGGGCGGGGCCGGCCGACTGCTCATTTACGGAGAAAAGGAGGGCCGCCTGGGGGTGGTCGAAACGCGGGCCACTCCGGAAGCGGGCAGCGGCATGGCGCGCTGGCAGCATCTGGCCGAGCGCCTGGCGGACTGTCGCGCACTGCTGGTTGCAAGCGTGGGCCCAAACCCCGAAAAAGTATTGACGCTCAGCGGCGTGGAAGTACTCACCTGTGAAGGCTTGATCGAGGAAGCCGTGCGCAGAGTATATGCCGGCGAAAGCCTGGCCCCCATGGCGGTACGCCCCCGCAAAGTATGCAAGGTGGGATGCGGAGGGGATGGAATGGGGTGTGGGGGGTAGAAGATAGGGAAAGTGAAAGGAATCAAACCATTTATCGAATCCACGAATCAACCAACAAGGGGGACCATGAACAAACCAGCATTTCATATCTTCGTATGCGCCAGTTTCCGGGCGGGCGGGGAGTCTAAGGGGGTCTGCCACAAGAAAGGATCTGTTGCGCTGTTGCCTTACATCGAAAGCGAAATTCTCGACCGCGGCATGGATGCACAAATCACCAGCACGGGCTGCATGAAGGCTTGCGACCACGGACCGGTAATGGTCGTTCAGCCGCAGGGGCTCTGGTATGGCCGCGTCGACAATGAAGATGTGGTGGATGCGATCATGGATGCCCTCGAAGCGGGAGAGATCGTTCAGGACTATCTCATCGAATAACCGCGAACCGACACGGTGAGGGAGAACCCCGCGTGCGCTGTCGGCTGCCTAACAACCTCTTGCAGGAAGGTGCAACATGGCGATTATCTTCCGCGATGCGCAGGTCAAGGATATCGAAGCGCTGGTGCATCTGCTGAAAATTTTGTTTAGCATCGAGACCGATTTCAAGATCGATCCCAAGCGCCAGCGCCGCGGCCTGGTGCAAATGGTGGGTGGCTGCGGCAAACACCGCTGCGTCAAAGTGGCCGCCGCGGATGGCGATGTGGTGGCCATGGGCACCGCCCAGACTCTGATCTCCACGGCCCAAGGCGGCGTGGTGGTTCTGGTGGAAGATGTTGTGGTCGCGACCGCATGGCGCGGGCAAGGGATCGGCGCCGGCATCATGGCCAGCCTTGAGACCTGGGCCCTTGCGCGAGGGGCCACACGCCTGCAACTGCTGGCCGATCGCACCAATTTCGCAGCCCTGGACTTCTACGATCGCATCGGCTGGCTGCCAACGCGCATGATCTGCCTGCGAAGAAAACCAAAGCACCCGGCGCATTCCAGACACGCGGCATTGTTTTAACTGTAGGGGCGACCGCCGGTCGCCCCTACATACGAATCTCCAGCGATAACATGCCACAAGGGTACTCGCGGCGCGCCGCCGATGCCGTTTTGCAACGGCGGGGCAACAGAGCCTTGTACAAATGGATAAAATCCGGCGCAGCCGGCTGAGGCGCATGCAATGGAAAGAAGATCCATCTATCTGATCGACACCACTTTGCGCGACGGCGCGCAGGCGCCGGGTGTCACTTTTGGCAGGCAAAACAAACTGCGGATCGCCCGCGCCCTGGATGCCATGGGGATCGATGAGTTGGAGGTGGGTACGCCGGCGATGGGGGCTGCCGAAGAAGCCGACATCGCCCGCATCGTCGCGCTTGGCCTGACCTGCCGTGTGACCGCCTGGTGCCGCGCCCGCGCGGATGACATTGCGGCGGCTGCGCGCTGCGCTGTGGACGGCGTCCATATCAGCATTCCGGTGTCGGATATTCACCTGAATGCCTTGGGCAAAGATCGCGCATGGGCGTTCGATCAGCTGCACCACCTGGTTCCTCTGGCCCGGAAAACGTTCCGGCAGGTCAGCGTCGGCGCTCAGGACGCCACGCGTGCCGATCCCGGCTGGCTGTCCCGTTTCGCCCAGGCGGTTGCGAGCACCGGTGCACAGCGCCTGCGGATTGCCGACACCGTAGGCATTGCACGGCCGTCTGCGGTCGCCCGCCTGGTGGCCACCCTCAAGGCGGCCACCCCGTCATTGATTTTGGAGTTTCACGCGCACAACGATCTGGGCATGGCGACGGCCAACGCGCTCAGTGCCGCCGAAGCCGGCGCCGAAGCGCTCAGCGTCACCGTCAACGGCCTGGGCGAGCGGGCCGGCAATGCCGCCCTCGAGCAAGTCGTCGTGGCCTTGCAGATCCATCCCGACGTGAACAGCCGCGCAAACAGCATCGGCCTGCTGGACCTCTGCCGGCAGGTCGCCCGCTGCTCCGGCCGTCTGTTGGCACCCGATCAGCCGGTGGTCGGCGAAACCGTTTTCACGCATGAGTCCGGCATTCACTGCCATGCCATGCGCAAAGATCCACGCGCCTATGAACCTTTCAACCCGCAAAGTATCGGACGCAGCCATCGCTTTACCATCGGCAGCCACTCCGGCCGCAATGGTCTGCGCCACCTGCTCGAAGAAGCCGGCATCCCGGTCACTTCCCTTCAGCTCAAGGCGCTGTTGTCGTTGATTCGGTGATTTTGGATATCCACACTATAACGATTCGGACTAAGGTATCTGCTTAAAGTACATAGCCACCCCAGGCGAAATAATCTGCCGGTCCAGGTATTCGGAGCGTTCGCACAGTTTGAAGCCCATGGTTTCGTATAATTTTTTCAGGTTGGGATTGTTGGTCAGGGAGATAAAGCGCGTATAGCCTTGTTTGCGCAGGGTGTCCATGAACGCTTGCACCGTGAAGACCCCGAGCCGCTGGTTGCGGTACTTGGACGAGATGGCCAGCGCCGCGATTTCGGCGGTGCGGCCATCGATGATCTTTTTCTCGACGCAGCCCACGACGATGTCGTCGATCAACGTGACATAAAAATGGCCGCGCTTTTCCATCAGGTAATTCTGGGTGCGCGGTTTGAGGAAACCTTCGCGCTTGTACAGTTTGAGAATGCCTTCGATGATGCGCACGTCACCGTCGCTGGCCACCGGCTGAAACTGTTCCTCGAAGTTGTTGGCAATCAGCGTGCCGTGCCCTTCAATGGTGAACAGTTCGTACTTGATGGCATCTTTGCCGGCCGGCACAATATGGACGCGTTCGTAATGCCCGCTGTCGATTTTGGCGCAGATATGCTCGAGAATGCTTTTGAAGTTGATGTTGGAGATCAAGTCCCCCCACGTGCCGATGCTCTGGCGGACACCCTGGGTGGTCACCGAGTTGATCTTGTGTCCCAGGTGATCGATCAGCCCCTTGCGTTCCAGGAAAATCAACTTGTGCACATTCTCTTCATGGTCGAGCACATGGGTATAGAAATCGTATTCGGGCTGTACGCGGATGATGCGCGTTTCAGGCAAGCGGTCGGCCAGCAGCCGGAAGTACCTGCGGTTGGCGAAGCGGTTGCGGAAATTGTGGTACAGGGCGGTTTTGATTTTCAGGCGATTGAGCAGTTTCAGGTCTTCGATGACGGCATTGAAGTTGTCGCGCAAGATGCCTTCGCGGCATGCAATGCATACCGTTTTGCCCGTGAGCGCGCGGGTATATTCTTCAATGAAAAGCCGTGGCATCGATGTTCCTTCATAACCCCTTAGACCAAAGGCGACAACTGCACGCAGCCAGGCTGCTCTCTTTCTCGGAAACTACCACAAATCGTATTTAAATCGCAAGACAGCTTTGCGGGGACCAAAAGGTAACCTTTGGCGATTCAGCCCGTTAGGGCTTCTCACCATATATTTAACACTCCCGCCATTCGTATAAGGCACCGTGGATCACAGGTGCAGAGGGATTTTGATTATCAAGCTGGTTTTAAATTTTTCTCAGGAATGCCAAAGCCGTAGCGAACCAAATAGTCTTGATGGTCGCGGTAAACCCCTTTTTCATTGAATCCATATTCTTCCAATGAATAACGGTGCCTTCCGTGTTTTCCCTGTTGATTGTCGGCAAGGTAGGCTTTCATTCTGCGCTCGAATTCCCGGGTGTATTCAAGACCGAATTTTTCGTAAATCCTTCTCACCATAGCAATCGGATCCGATAACAGGTCATCGTACAGACAATCGATGATCTGTTCCTCTTTTTCCGGGTGCGCTTTGCGGTAATTCAAGGGCACCCTCAAAAACTTTTTCATGGCCATTTTCTGGAACTGACCGAACCTGTGTTTATCGAAAGAACCGTCCTGATCAAAGGCGATACACCAGGACTCCAGCAAGCGACAGGCGGACGGGAGGACCACCAACGGGTTGCGATGCGTTACCACAACCTTGGCATCCGGATATTCTTCAAAAATGAGGGGAAAAAATGGCGCATAAACTGGCGATTTGAACGTCCAATGGGACCTGGCCGGGCGGTAGGCATCCAAAATGGTAAAAAACAGACGTTCATAACGGAAGATGGGACGCTTGTCCGCGATGTTGTAAAAGTGCTCCACATAGACGCTGCCAGCGCTGGCGCTGTTCATTTGCGGCATGCCGTTATGGTAGAGCATATATAGGAAGGACTCTTCCATTTCGGTTGCAGACCACAAATGGGATTCGGCCAATTTCTCTACCAGGCCGGGGGCTAAACGCGAAAGTATCTTGGGGCCGCTGCGGTTGATCCTGTGATCCCTCAGGGGATTGGCTCCGGCCGCCAGAGGTGGGGTCGGCGTCTCCAATTCATAAGTGTACGGAGAACGCGTGTTTGGATCTTCACTCAATAAGCGCTGCAGCAGGGTTGTCCCGGATCGGGGAAGGCCGGTGACGATTACGGGGGCCTTCAACTGGCCATGCGTGTCTATGAATTCTTTGTTTGTATAGTAGTATTGAAGCACTTTTTTGCGCTTTTTCAGCTGCTCTATTGCAATCCGCTTGAGCAAAAACCTTCCCATCGGAGAAAGATAGGGATTGCCATCAACCCCTTCGCAAAACAAGGCCACCAGGTGCCTGTTTTGCAACAGTTCCTGCTGTGTTCCTATCTTTTCATCCAAAGGGGCTGCACGATCAAATTCCTTTAACACCGCTCCCATCATCTTAAATGCACGCCGGCCAAACAGGCCATAAACCCTGTCGATCCATTCAACAGGTTTTAGCAGCGGAGAGAAGTTTACATGGTTTTGGGGAAACTGTTCATAGGATGTCGCGGCATGACTTCCAGGACTGCACTGATAATAATGGGTCACTTCCATCTTTTTCAATGCCTTTTCGTAACAATGTCAGCACCGTCGACAAGAGCGGCCGTCGAATTCGGAAGGTGAATTCGACGGCGTTATTGTACGCATGAATTAAGCCAAGCTCAAGAATTAAGGCATCCTTGATGCATCATTGGCCACCCGCGGTGAGGTCATCCGTCTCAGGGACGTATCGTCGTTGGTTCCGGCAGGGATTGGCTGACGGTGATCAGCCCCATGACCGGCAGCGGTTTTTTCTACCTTGATGTCCAGAGCATAAAACGTTAAAACGCCAACAAATATTGCCACTTTCTACTCCGGCGAAGCCGGCGGACAGGATGTTACTATGAAAGCAAGATTGAAAATCGCCGAAACCCGGGCTCCGGACGGCAGCGAAATGGTGCTGTACCAGCATGACCGTGACTTTTTCATGACGCTCAACGGTCAGGATCTTATGGATAGCCGCCAAAAAGAGTCGGAGCTTGAACTTGCACGGCTGGGCTGCCGGCATCTGGCTGATTGCAAAGTACCCAGAGTCCTTATCGGCGGCCTGGGGATGGGCTACACCCTGCGCCAGACGCTCGATATGCTCGGCCCTGACGGCCGGGTGGTGGTGGCCGAACTGGTTGACGCCGTGGTCGAATGGAACCGTACGTATCTCGGGGTCCTCAACGACCACCCTGTAGAGGACCCGCGCGTCGATCTCGAGAGCGGCGATATTGTTGATATTATCTCTCATTGCAGCGCCCGGTTCGATGCGATCCTGATAGATATCGACAACGGGCCCGACGCGATGACCACTGCAGACAACCACCGCTTGTACGGTAGTGCAGGCATTCAAGCGTGTCGCCGCGCGCTTGTCAAAAATGGATGCCTGGCAGTGTGGTCGGCGGAACCGAGCAAAAAATACGAGCAACTATTGATGCGAGGCGGTTTTCATGTGCGCCGATACCGGGTTCCCGCCAGCAAGGGAAGTTCATCATCACGATTCGTATGGGTCGCTTCGGAAGACAAAACGCGCCTGCCGCCGGGGGGTGGCGAACCGCGCCTGCCGGAAAAGAAAAAAGCACCGATCAAAAAACGGCGCTGGCCACGAAAAAGATGAGCACAGTGGGTGGTTTCGCCCGTACAGGTGGGTAACGTGCAGAGAAAAAGCTTCCATTTGTCCTGCACAGGGGCATCGTGCACTCCCTTACACGCAACACTTCGCCAATGGTAGGGTGGGCATTGCCCACCACCGAGCTACTTCCCATATACAAATCATCGGTTTCTGACACTGATTCCGCCCAAGCGATTGGATAGACACCGGAGCGAACATTGCGATGAAACCTTGATACGACCAATCACAGACGCGATCAAAATAAGACAAATGGTGGGCAATGCCCACCCTACCTGGCTCCTTAACGCAACACTTCGCCAATGGTAGGGTGGGCATTGCCCTGGGCATTGCCCACCACCGCGCTATTTCCCATATACAACATTCAAGTTTAAGCGCAGGTGAGGCCAAAAGGTAAGATTCATCATAATTTCATGTTCGGTTCATATTGATTTCATGTCGGTGGCAGATAACGGCTTCAGTCGTTCGTTCGTATCCACCCGCATTATACGTCATTCAAAGGAGCATGAACATGAAACCATTGTTTAAGATCTTCCTGTTTTTTCCAATGCTTTTACCTTTTCTGCAGCTATTTGCGCAACCCCCCGTCCTGGCAGAATCCCACGACACAGGCAAAACACTGGCGCCCTATTTTTACATCGAAAATGGCGACGAAGCCACTGATGACTTTCCCTTGAAGAAAACGGATGTCACCGTCGCCATCAGCGGCGTGATGGCCGACGTCACGGTCCTCCAGAAGTACTACAATGCCGGGACCCGGCCGATCAGTGCGAACTACATCTTTCCGGCCTCTACGCGCGCCGCGGTGCACGCCATGAGCATGACCATCGGCGAAAAAGTGATCCATGCCAGAATCGAAGAAAAAAAAGCGGCTGAAAAAACCTTCACGCAGGCCAAAAAAGAAGGCAAACAGGCCTCTTTGCTCCAGCAGCATCGGCCCAACGTCTTTTCCATGAATGTGGCCAATATCATGCCCGGCGACGAAATTGCCATCCGGCTGCACTATTGTGAATTGCTTACGCCGGAAAATGGCACGTATGCTTTTGTTTTTCCCACCGTGGTCGGTCCGCGCTATGCCAATGTGCCCGAAGCAGCTGCCGGTACCGATGACATCTGGGTTAAGAATCCCTACCTGCAAGAAGACAGGCCCACCCCTTCCGCGTTTGACATTCGCGTCCACCTTGCCACCGGCATCCCGTTGCAGGAAGTTCGCTGCGACACCCACGCAACCGAAATTGGCTGGAATACCAGCGCATCTTGCGACATCGAACTGTCCGCAACGGAACAGGCCGGGGCAGACCGGGATTTCATCGTCAACTACCGCTTGGCCGGCAAGCAGATTGAATCCGGTCTGATGCTCTACGAGGGTGAAAATGAACGGTTTTTCGCCCTGATGATGGCGCCGCCTGAGCGGATCGCAACCGACATGATCGTGCCTCGCGAATACATCTTTGTGGTGGATGTATCCGGATCGATGTACGGATTTCCCCTGGATATATCCAAGCAGCTGATCACCGATCTGATCGGCAGTCTCGGGCCGAATGATCGCTTCAACGTGGTCTTGTTCGCCGGCGACTCCCGGGTCATGGCGCCGGCTTCGGTCGCAGCCGGTCCGGAGAATGTGAACCGGGCCCTAAAACTGATCGACTCCCAGGCGGGCGGAGGCGGAACGGAGCTGGCAGCGGCCATGGACACGGCCCTGGCCCTGCCCGCGACCGAAAGCATGTCCCGGACCCTCGTGGTGGTCACGGACGGGTATATTGCAGCGGAAAAGGAGGTGTTCACACGCATTTCGCGCAATTTGGGGAACGCCAACATGTTTGCCTTCGGCATCGGGTCCAGTGTCAACCGGCACTTAATTGAAGGGATGGCCAGGGCCGGCCTGGGCGAGCCTTTCGTGATCACCGAACCAGGCAAGGCCACAGCGGCGGCCCGGCAATTCCGAGAGTACATCCAATACCCATTGATGTCCGATATTCGCGTGAGCTGTGAAGATTTTGAAACCTATGATGTGGAACCACGCGCCATTCCAGACCTGTTTGCCGGTCGTCCCATCGTGGTTTTCGGCAAATGGCGCGGAAAAAAATCCGGCACGATCACGATTACCGGGACCACTGGCGCGCAACAATACGCCCGGACCTTTTCCGTTGCGGATGCCGTTACATCGGAAAACCACATGCCGCTGCGATACCTATGGGCCCGGACGCGTCTAATGCGCCTGTCGGATTTTCCCGATTCCGGGGACCAGGATGAGGTCGCACGCGAGATCACCAGCTTGGGATTGACCTATCATCTCTTGACCCGTTACACCTCTTTTGTGGCGGTCAGCGAGACCATTGCCAATCCTTCCGGCCAGAGCCGCGACACCACGCAGCCCCTGCCCCTGCCCAAAGGTGTTTCCGCACTGGCCATCGGCACGATGGGCGACAATGCCTTTGCCACCGTACCCGAGCCCGAAATGATCTTTTTGATTGTGCCGGTTGTGGGGATGATCGCCATCACCTTCTGGCGGCGAAGAAAAAGCAGGGGGGTGTCAACATGTGTGTGATCAAGAACCTGACCGCATGGCTGCTGATGCTGGTGGCGGCCATGACAGTCAAACACCATTTCAGTGGCGCCGATCCCGCCGATTTGGCCTGGATCCTGGCCCCGACCGCCGCCCTGGTGGAAGGGGTCACCGGGCTGGTCTTTGCGCCCGACCTGGCCCTGGGCTATGTCTGTCCGCAAGCCCAGGTCATCATTGCCCCGGCATGTTCGGGCATCAATTTTCTGATCATTGCCTTTGGTGTGACCGCCATCGCGGGTCTTGCACGCTTTCGATCGCTGCGCGCCAAGGCAGCCTGGCTGATAGCCTCGGCGGCCATCGGCTACGGGGCCACCCTGGCGGCCAATACCGGCCGGATCGTCACGGCCATCTGGCTGGATAACGCGGACTTTTACAGCGCCTGGGCAAGCGCGGACAGCGCCCACCGCATGCTTGGCATTCTCATCTATCTGCCGGGCCTTTACCTGATCCACCATCTGGCCCAACGCCTTGTCCACACACTGGCCCCCGTGGCCGTGTGCTGTACGCAAAGGCCGCGGGTATTTCCCAACCCGTTGCCCCTCATTGTGTATGGCGTGGTTCTCCTGCTGGTCCCCTTGCTGAACGATGCCGGCAGGATCGCAGACCCGCTGTTTATCTCGCACGCGCTGGCAGTGATGGGCGGCGCCCTGTTCATTTACGCACTGATCGCAGGGATACGGTTGAGTTTTTTCATGATCGGACGTAGAACATCCCGGCAGCTTTCCCATATTGCCAAACCGGCCGGCAAACTGGCCTGGTGAACCGGACATGAGGGGTCAATGCGGATGAAACACAGGATTCTCATCGTGGAGGATGAGCCGGCCATCGCCGACACCATCCAGTACGCCCTGGAAACCGACGGGTTCGAACCGGTCTGCCTCTCCTGCGGATCGCCGGTAGCGGGAATGCTGGCCGAGACGGCCTTCGACCTGATCGTCCTGGACATCGGGCTTCCCGATATCAGCGGGATCGACCTGTGCCGGCACATCCGCAAAGACTATGATATCCCGATCATCTTTCTGACCGCACGCTCCGACGAAGTCGACCGGGTGGTCGGTCTGGAGATCGGCGCGGACGATTACGTGATCAAGCCGTTTTCGCCACGCGAACTGAGTGCCCGCGTGCGTGCGGTCCTGCGCCGGACTGCCCCGCGGGCCGAGGCATCAGGCGCTGCGGCCGCTTTTCGAATCGATGCGCTGCGCCGCCAGATTTACTACTTCACGACCCTGCTCACGCTTTCACGGTTCGAATATGATTTGCTTAAAACCTTTATCCACCGACCGGGCCAGGTCTTCACGCGTGACCATCTCATGGAACTGGTCTGGGACGCACCCGAGGCCAGCATGGACCGGACCGTGGATGCCCATATCAAGAACATCCGCGCCAAACTGCGCGCGGTCAGAGCGGATATCGATCCCATTGTCACCCACCGGGGTACCGGATATGCCTTGAGGGAAAACCTGTGAAGCTCGGCGCGCGCATTTTCTGCTGCTATCTGATCATTTTAACCGTCTGTTTTGCCTATCCCATCAACTGGGTGGTGGAAAACCTGCGCCACCGATACCTGGAAGGGGTGGAAGATCCCCTGGTGGACCAGGCCACTGTTCTGGCCGCCCTGGTGGGAGCGCAAATGGCAACGCAGACCTTTGACCCCCGGATGTTGGCCAGGGCCTTCGAAGATGCCTATGGCAGGAAGTTTTACGCCCAGATCTACCGCTATGTGAAACACGACATCGATATGCGGGTTTACATCACCGACCGCGATGGCATGCTGCTCTTCGATTCGCGCCACATCGACCCGCCGGGCACCGATTACTCCAAGTGGCGCGATGTGGCGTTGACCTTGGCCGGGCAGTACGGCGCACGCGCCACACAGGTGGATGAAAAGGTATCCGACTCGTCGGTACTGTACGTGGCGGCCCCCATACAGGTCAACGGCGAAATTGCCGGGGTGCTCACCGTGGCCAAACCCTCCTCGGCCATCAATGCCTTTATCCGCGACGCCCGACCGCGCATTTTCAAGGTGGGACTTCTCTCTTTGGCCGCGGCCGTTTTCCTCAGCCTGCTGGTTTCGGCCTGGATCGCCCGGCCCATCAAAAGATTGATCCGCTATGCAGATGACATCCGCCAGGGACGACGGGTCATGCTGCCCCCCCTCGGCCGCACCGAAGTCGGAGAGTTGGGCGCTGCTTTCGAGCGGATGCGTGAAGCTTTAGAGGGCAAAAAATACGCCGAACAGTATGTCCAGAAGCTCACGCATGAGATCAAAAGTCCGCTGTCGGCCATACGCGGTGCCGCCGAACTCTTGAAAGAAGATATGCCAGCCGCCCAGCGGCAACGTTTTTTGACCAACATACGCCAGGAAACCGGACGCATTCAGAATCTGATCGACCGGATGCTGGCCTTGTCGGCGATCGAAGGGATGAAAAACCTGCAGCGGATTGAATCCCTATCGGCGGCGGCCCTGATCCGTAAGGTGGTGGAAGAGAAAAAGGTGGTGCTCGATCAGAAAAAGATCACCATCCACATCAACGGAGAAGATACGGTCAAGGTGCGCGGAGATCATTTTCTGCTCCACCAGGCCCTTTCCAATCTTTTACAGAACGCCATCGATTTTTCGGTGCAGGGCAGCGAGATCGACATCGAAACGGACCAAAATGGCCAGTATCTTTATTTTTCTGTCAGCGATAGCGGGCCGGGGGTTCCCGATTACGCCCGGGAGAAAGTGTTCGATAAATTCTTTTCCCTGCAGCGGCCCGATGGCGGCCGCAAAAGCACCGGCCTCGGGTTAAACTTCGTCAGGGAAGTCGCCCTGCTGCATGCCGGTGATATCCGGCTGGAGAACCGCGCCACGGCCGGCACGCGCGCGGTCTTATCCTTGCCGCTGTAATCTGTGACAGCTCCCGATAGCCCATACCGTTTCTCACCAAAATTGAATGCAGTGTCTTTATGGCGCACGACCCCGGGGCTGAAACATTCCTGTTGCGCTGTTTCAGCGCTGGCCCAGGTTGACCAGCGGTACCCCCTGGTCTCGCCTGGGGCGGCACCGCCCCCCCTGCAAGCCGACCCATAGCCAGAAGCACAGCATGCCCGTAAAGCCTGTTGCCCGTGCGTTTCTCACAAGCCCATCCCCTAATCATTGCCACGCCATTGGGCCATCCTGACACCAAAAAGTGACCCCTTCAGCGAAGGCGCTCGGCATAACGCCACTTAAATTGCGCCGGCATTCGACTTACAGGAGTATCGGTTTTATTTTTTAAAAGTTGATGTTTCGTGATCCAAATTACGCATACAGGATTTGCTGACAGGATGTGGCGCGCACCCCATTGCAGCCAATGGGAGAGGATGGTGGCCCCTACTCTATAGGAGGCGTATTTTTACAACAAAGGCCCCATAGCAGATGGGGTCACATCGCCGTTACTTTGAAAACAGGGAAGGAGCAACCGCATGACGCGGCACCATCTGGTAAATGTTGCCAAATGCACGCAGGTATTCACAGAGGTAAACAATATGAGACAATTGATTCCTTTTCGAAAAAAAGACAATGGCGGACGGCGCAAGTTGGTTGATCGGCGCCGCTATACCTATTCATCTTATTTTCCGGAAAGAAGAGCCACTCGTTTTCGCCGCAGCGAATCGGACCGCCGCGGGAAGGCCGTTTCCGAAGCGAGGGTCATCGAAAAGCGGGCAGCCTTACACGCTTTGGTCGATGGCAAGGCACGCCAATGAATATCTTGATTACTGGCGGTACTGGGTTTGTCGGCGGGCGTTTGACGCGCCATCTTCTGGCGCGCGGACATTCCGTGACGGCCATCGGCCGTCGCGCGCGTCCGGCCATGCCGGATGAGCCGAATTTTCGCTATGTGGCGGCGGATACAACGCATGGCGGGCACTGGCAATCATTATTGCCTGAACACCAGGTGATCATCAATCTGGCCGGCAAATCGATATTCACGCGCTGGACCGAGCGCGCCAAGCAGGACATCATGAAAAGCCGCATTCTGACCACGCGCCATATCGTTGAAGGTCTTGCGCCCGCCGGCGGGGTCACTCTCTGCAACGCCTCGGCGGTCGGCTATTACGGCGATTGCGGTGATGTGATCGTCACTGAGGATAGCCCGCCCGGCAATGATTTTCTGGCCCAGGTCGGAATTGCATGGGAGCGTGAAGCCGCGCGAGCCGCTGAAAAAGGGGCGCGGGTGGTCCTGACACGTTTTGGTATTGTGCTGGACAAGGGCGGCGGCGCCATGGCGAAAATGACCCCGGCCTTTCGATCCTTTTTAGGCGGGCCGTTGGGCAGCGGCGTTCAGTGGTTTCCATGGATTCACATGGCGGATTTAGTGGCGGCGTTTGAATTCGTGATCGCGAACGAGTCCATCACAGGGCCGGTCAACTTCTGCGCGCCCGAGCCGGTGCGCAACGCAGACCTGACTCGCATATTGGCGGAAAAGGTAAGCCGCCCGGCCTGGTTGCCGGCGCCCGCCTTTATGTTGCGACTGGTGATGGGCGAGTTGGGTCAGAGCCTGCTGAACAGCCAGCGGGCCGTTCCGGCGAAATTGACAGCGCACGGGTTCCATTTTGACTATCCGGATCTTACGAGTGCTTTGGATCAGATTATCGCAAGTTAAGCTTGACGGCATTGCGGTGCCCCATCCTATAAGTGATTTGTCAGCAGCAGGTTTACCAATAGGATACCTTCCAGGGGCACCTAAGGGATTTTTCCTAAGTCCGTTGCCTCAACAAAGCAACTACTTTCAAGGTGCTTATTAAAATCTCACGCCGCCTTCATCATCCGCTAACCCGCCGGCCGCAAAAAAGTGTGTCATGATCATCGGTACCTCCTGGCACTGCCTGGTGCGATACCTGCTGGCCGGCGGTTTTGTCTTCACGGCTGGCCACGGGCAGTATCGCCTGATCTATCTTCTTCTGGCAGGTGCGCCTTCCCGGGCGAGCCTGGCTTGGGCGCTGCACTTCGTTCTGGGGACCTTGTGGACACACGCCTTGCATCAGGGCTTTGCGTTCCGCCATGGTCCCAGGCAGCCCTACTGGAACTCGCTGGCACGGACTTCCAGCGCTTATTTGGTGCTGGGCGCTATGAGCACGACGATGATGCTCGTCCTGTGCAATTTGGGCGGGTAAAATGCCATAGCCGGATGGCTGCTGACCACCCTCATCACGGCGTTGTCAAACTTTACGCTAATGTCCCGCTGGAGCATTTGCGCTCCGATAGAAGGATCGGCCCATGGACTTGAAGAATTTGACCCTGATCGTACCCACTAAAAACGAGGCACGGAACATCCACCGTTTCCTCGCGACGATTCCAGCCGATATTTCCGTCATCGTGGTTGATGCCAGCAGCGACGACACCGAAGCGATCATCCGGCGGAGCGGGCGCCTCCATATCCGCATCCTGCGCGACAACGGCAACATCGCCTATGCCCGGCAGCTCGGAGCAGAACAGGCGCGAACCGAATGGCTGCTGTTCACCGACGCCGACATGGAGTTCGCCGAGGGATACTTCGAAAGACTGGCGTCGATAGAACAGCTGCCGTGCTGGGGCGGCATCGCCGGTGCAAAACGGAGTCGCGACCGCTACCGCGTGTACTACGCGCTCTTTTCCCTGGGCATGTGTCTGTGCTGCGCGGCCGGCATCCCCTCGGCCACCGGTTCAAACATGCTGGTGCGGCGCAAGGCTTGGTTGACGGCGAACGGCTTCGACCGGCGCCTGCCGTGCAACGAAGACAGCGAGTTGATGTGGCGCATTCGGCGCTGCGGGTACCGCGTGGTGTACGCCGGCTGCCTCAAAGTTTACGAAATCGATCATCGCCGGCTGGACGGCGGGTTGATACGCAAGACCGTCCACACTCTTGCGCGCTGCATGCTGCTCTTTCTCAATTTGCTGCCGAATACGATGCGCAGTCACGATTGGGGCTACTGGCGCGACCGGCCCCCATCCACCAAACCCAAGCTTATCCCTTCTGCATAATGACCTCATCGTTTCAGATACGCATCACTGCAATGCCGAAAAATTTTTCTCCTCTACGGACCGCACACTTCGGCTTTCCCTCTTGTGCGAAGACACCGTCGACTTTTCCGCAGCTAAATGGAAATTTAGTCGATCACTGACTGAAACCTAAATTGGAAGCATAGATCATCCATATCCGAATACCACAGGAGTGGTTATATGTTAAAATCGTGATTGGACAAGAGTGAATCGTGATAAAGGGTGAAGTGCACCTCTAAAGTACCCAACAACCATAAAACAAGGCCGTTTCGAATCAAACCGAAACGGCCTTTTTCGTGAATATCTCCGGATTACTTGTTTACATCGACGAAGATCGGATTGGAGTAGAACCACAGATCTGCCCAGGCCTCCGCCGCGCCGTCGAGACCCAGCCCGTCACCAACCAGGCTATCAGACAATGGGTTGCCCATCTCATCGGTTTCATAGGGCGTGTTGGGTGCGAGATTGTTGCCGCGCACGCGGAAGTACATATCCTTCTGCACCCCATGCACCTCGTAGCTACACTCTATGGAGCCGTCTTCGGTGACACGCCAGGTGCTGGGGTCGAACACAGCCATCACCCGGGTGGTGGGATTGGTACCCTGGGTCATATATTCCGTGGTGCCGGGGATCAGCTTGCCGCTGACCTCGCCGGCGATGAGCTGAACGTGCCGCACTTGGGGCACGTCGCCATTGTGGTTCGCGACTGGGCTTTTAAAGCGGATCCGAACGGTAATCTTCTCCCCCTTACCGACACGCAGGGTTTGCCCCATGGTGGCGGTTCGTCTGCCGTGAGGCGCACCCGGAAATATCCTGAAATCGAGTTCGTCGATCAGGTCCCCGTAAACGATAAAGGAGTTGCCGGAGCGCAGCGACGCGGGCACATCTTCGCCATCATACGATCCATCGCGGTTCGCGTCGGTCAAGTAGGAATAGGTTTTCTGGTACTCGCCAGGCCAAAAATCGCCGTTGGTGGAGTGGAAGTCTGAGCTGGCGAAAAGCCAGAACTCGCGTCCTTCGCCCAGCAAGGCGTCCCACAAACCGCCGACCGTGGCTGCGAAGTACCCCACGCCGCCGTATGTGCCGCCCCCGTATGCGCCGGAGCCGTATCCGCCGCGACCGCTCGATTTCTGGTGCCCCGGAGCGGACTCGAAACCGAAGCATACGTCCGGGCCTGCATCGTTCAGGGTCCGGAAGAAGTTGGGATCATAGCCCGTTGTGATGCCGTCCGACCAATCCTTGTCCGCGGCACGCTCGGGGTGGGCGGGCACCATCCATCCGCGGCCGGCAAAGTTATCCTGCATCCAAGCGGCTGCCTGCGCGGCCTTGAGTAAATCGTTGGTAAAGTTTTTCGTCACGCCGTTGGCATCGGGATCCTCGAAACCGTATCCTCCGCTGGTGTCCCTGTCGCTCCTGTCCCACAGGTATTCAAACTGGGCAATATCGTAGCCGGTTGGATCCACGATGGCCGTGGAGCAGTGCTCCGCGCCGGGCATATTCATCTCCATGCCATTGATGACGATCTTTTCCGGATTGGCGTCACGAATCTCCTGCAGGTAAGCGGGCACCTTGTCGCCGTCCGTGAGGGTCTGCCAGCGCCACAGGCGCGGGTAGGGAATTGGATCACCAAGAAATTCGCCCTCGCTCAAGCGCTGGTCCCAGGTCTGACGTGGCTCGTCACCGGCTTCATCGGACGTGCCGCCATGCTCGGAGTTGGCCTGCCAGTCGAGCCCGAAATTAAAGCCGTTCTGCAGGACCTCGACCATAGGAAAGTTTCCGTCCGTCACATAACTGTGCTGATGAAAATCGCCGCTGACCCACCGACCGCCGAGCCGTCTAAAGCGCTCCGTTTCCATACCAGCGCTAAATCGGTTTTCAGCGTACGAAGGTTGCCTGGCATAAGCGCTGCCTATCAGGGTGCAAACGCTAAGGATGAGAGCAACCGACATTGTCTTCAGATGAAATCTTCTAGTCATGCTTTGCCTTTCATACGAAATATGCGGTTATTGGTTATTACTATCATTGGAGTTCAAATTCACGCCATCTTTCTTATCTTTGCCGCAATTTCTTTTTTTGGAACCGCACATACCTGAGTTGCGGCAGACGACAAGGTTATAGAAGCGCAACCGGACAAACCTGGACACCTCCCTTCCGCGCTATATTTGAGACCCGGATGCAGCGAGCGAGCCGTCACTCCTTCCGTGCGCTCTAATTCGAAATCGTTCCGCCAGCGAAATGTGTCGAATGATCTTGAAGGATCTGATTATCCGTAAAAAGCAATCGCGCTTTGCTTGTCCAAGTAGATATCCTGTTAAGATTTTTAAATTGTATGGAGAGAATCAGAATTCTGTTAAAGTCGCCGGCTGTTAAGAAATGGAAGCACACAGGCCGGCCGGAACCGACAATAAAACCGTCGGCCGGCTATCCGGGCAGCTTATTTTGTGGCAGGGGCGACATGCAAAAGCGGCAGCCGGTCCGCCAGATGGAACTGCTGAAAGATGAATCCGACTGCGGAGCGGATGCGACGGATAGCGGGATTGATACAGCCACTTTTCTGGACCTCGCATCCGAAGATGCGGATGCTGCCAGAGTCCCGGTCGCCGGCCAGCAGCCCTGACACATGCCGCAGCAGGGTTGATTTGCCCGAACCTGAAGGACCGATAAGGGCCACCATTTCCCCAGGCGCGATGCGCAGGTTGACCTGGCGCAGGCGGCGCGCCCCCCCGACAACTCTTGTTGACGGATGCAATCTCTACAGCTGGTCTGTTGGCGCTTTGGGGCATGAGACCTCCTTGCCGTTATTTTGCTGTTATGCGAAAGCAAAAGGATGCTACGGACCGCTTGTGAGGGATAGATTACAGGCTGTTGAAAAAACAGGCGCTGTAGCCTCGAACTAACCTGGTCCTAATATTCCGGTCCCATATTGGTGTTTAAACCGTTCCGCACCTGCGGACCAAACTACAGTGGGATCATGCATCCCCGCTGAAAGCGAGCAACCATGACCATCTGTGAAATGCTTCCCGATAAGCCGATCAGCGGCGAGGGCCCCATTGCCGCCGCTTTTCTGGCGCGCGGGATCGATAGCTTTCGCGCGGCCTGCCGGTATGTCCGACAGCTTGCCTACGGCTACAACTCCGACCGTGACGACCTGATGATCCTGTTCAAGGAACAAATGGGCACCTGCACCACGAAACATGCGGTTATGGCCACCTTGGCCCAGGAACTGGACCTTCCGGTAAGCAAGGGCATCGGCATCTATGCCATGACCGAGCCGCTGGTGACCGGAACCCAGACCATTCTCGAGCGCCACGGGCTGCCCTATGTACCTATGGTGCACTGCTTTTTGTTCCACGGCGAACATCTCATCGATTTGACCGAAGGCAACCGCAACGGCAAGAATGGTCCGATCGAATCTTTCCTGCACACCGAAGCCGTCGCCCCTTGCATCAGCGCGAAGGAGGAGTACATGCGCTACCGCGCGGCGCTCGCCAATTTGCTGCGGACCCGCCAGGAGCTGCGCGAACTTCAGCTCAGGGTCCTTCTCAAGGCCAGGGAGGAGGGACTTACTCTGCTCAAGGCCAACATTGGGCAGGGGGAAGATTAACTGGCTGTTAAGATTGGACGAATCATGCCCTGCCAAGAGCCATCGGCATCTTTGCGCACAGGGATGGTACCCATGATCTGCCAGCGCTCACGGCCGAGGGCTTTGAAACTTCACGCATAAAGAATCGTGAGCAGAAGCGCGATGGCACCGATAAAGAGCAAGTTGATCATGCGGTGCATGTGCATAACCAGATTAAATCAAACAATCCTTCACCCTATTGATTCCAAGTTCGCCATGCACCTGAGTCTTCATTGTGTATGTATTTTACTGAATTCTTTTCTTTAATCGTGGATCAATATAAAGGCTTTGCGCTTTTACTGTTTACCGACCCGAGCCTGCCGGCCGTGCACCCCACTGTTCAGGCCTTGATCCGGAACCTATACGCAGCCCGCGCTAAGATTCCGGACGTCCTGGGGGACATTGTGCCCCCAAGGCAAATCCTGCGATTGAAATATGTCGCTCAAAGATATTCCGCTGAATACAATTCTACTAGCCCGCTAATACGCGCCTAATCCGTAAGCAAGAATATTCCCGACAACCTGAATGCGGCAAAGGAGGTCTCATCATGATTCGCATCGACATACACGTGCATTCCAAGTACTCCAAACGACCGAGCCAGTGGATTCTGAACAAGCTCGGCTGCCCGGAAAGTTTCACCGAACCTTTGCTTTTGTATCAAACCGCCAAACGCCGCGGTATGAGCCATGTAACGATTTCGGACCATAACAGTATCGACGGCGCCCTGGAAATCGCGCATTTGCCGGACACTTTCATTAGTGAAGAGGTCACCACCTACTTCCCTGACAAAAGATGCAAAGTGCATGTGTTGGCTTTGAACATTGATGAAGCACAGCATCGCGAAATTCAGAAGGTACGCGAGAACATCTTCGATCTTGCCCGCTATCTGCAGCAGGAGAACATTCTGGCTATTGCGGCCCACCCGCTTTATGCCATCAACGATAGGTTGCAGGCCGGACACTTTGAACAAATGCTGCTGCTATTCGAGCATTTCGAACTGAACGGCGCCCGTAACCCCCGCGAAAACCAGGTCTTGCGCCAGGTGCTCCAGCAACTCACGGCGCGTCAGATGGCGCTTTTGGTCGACAAACACGACCTTGCACCCCTGTATGCGCAACCTTGGCGCAAATTTCTGTGGGGCGGCTCGGACGATCACAGCGGCTTGAATATCGCACGCACCCATACCTGCATCCGGGGCATGGACACGCCGCGGTCGCTGTACGCCGCGACACACGACCTTATTCTGGAGGTGGTCAGCGACCCGGCCACGCCGCTGACCATGGGCCACAATCTTTATGGCATCGCCTATCAATTCTATCGCGCCAGGTTGAATCCAAGCCGGCACGCGGACAAGGATATCCTGATGCGTTTTTTAGACCGCAGTCTGCGCGCCGACGATGCACCGCCGGCAGGCGTCATCGCGCGGCTTTACCTGTTATGGCAGCATCGCAGGGACAAGGACAGCGTTGCCTTTCCGGTATCCGACTCCCTGCTGACGATGCTGCGCAATGAAACGCGCCGTCTGATCCAGGACGAACCGGCCGTATACCGGAAACAAGCGGACGGCAATGCGGGCGCGGATTTCCAGGCCAAGGAGCAAAGGTGGTTCGATTTCGTAAATCAGGTCTCAAAACGGGCGATGCTCCATTTTGGCAATCATCTGATGGATCATCTGTCCGGTGCCAATTTGTTCACGGTTTTCTCCACCATCGGGTCCGCCGGAGGACTGTATGCGCTGCTGGCGCCGTATTTCGTGGCCTATGCGCAATTTTCCAAGGACCGTGCCTTCAGCGAAGACATACGGAAACGCTTCCGCCGTTCATGCGACGACGAACCGGATGAGGCGTTCCGCTTCGCTCATTTCACGGACACCTTTTATGAGGTGAACGGAGTCGCTCTGACGCTGCAGCAGCAGGTGCATTATGCCTTAAAGAATAAAAAGAACTATACCCTTGTCACCTGCCATGATTCGAAGAATGTCATGGATTATCCCGCGGTTCGAAATTTCGATCCGATCGGGACTTATGCATTGCCGGAATATCCGGGGCAGAAGATTTTTTATCCGCCATTTCTGGAAATGCTGGCATACTGCTACAATGAACACATCGGTCATATTCATACGGCAACGCCCGGTCCGGTCGGTCTGGCGGCGCTGGCGATCGCCAGGATACTCAAGCTGCCGATCAGCGGGACCTATCACACGAGGATTCCGCAATACGTGCAGGTTCTGACCGGTGATCCCGCCATGGAAGAACTTTCCTGGAAGTATGTGCTTTGGTACTATGACCAAATGGATGTCATTTATGCACCCTCCCATAGTACTCGTGACGAACTGATCGCCAAAGGGCTGCGACCGGAAAAAATTCGGCTCTATCCCCGTGGCATCGATGTGGAGCAATTCCACCCGGCCAAACGGAACGGTTTCTTTCAAAAAGAGTACCCGCTTCCCGAAGGTGTTAAACTGATCTATGTCGGCCGTGTCTCCAAGGAAAAAAACCTGCATCTTCTTGTCGAAGCTTTCGCGAAGGTGATCGCCGGGGGCGCTGCGGCCCAACTCGTGGTCGTCGGTGACGGGCCCTACCTGGAGGAAATGCGCGGACGCATGAAGAGTCTGCCGTGCTGCTTCACCGGTTATCTCAGGGGAGAATCACTGGCCGCAGCCTATGCTTCGGCGGATCTGTTCGTCTTTCCCAGCGCCACCGACACCTTCGGCAACGTGGTGTTGGAAGCGCAAGCGTCGGGGCTGCCGGTGATCGTCACCGATCGCGGCGGACCCTGCGAAAACATGATAGCGGACAAGACCGGGCTGATCTGCAAGGCTGACGATGCCGACAGTCTGCGTGAAGCCATGTTGACCTTGATCTCGAATTCCGCGCAACGATTGCAGATGGGGCGGACCGCCCGCCAATACGTCGAAAAATGTTCTTTTGAGAATGCTTTTCTTCAGATGTGGGAGCTGTTTCAGGATCCTCCGGCAACGGCTACCGCCTGAAGATATAAATAATATGAGACTTTTCAAAAAAGGAGGTCCGCATGCAAACTCAGGCCACCCAAACCGCCGCCATCGAAGTAGACACCGTCAGCAAGACTTTCGGGACCGACAAAGCCCTCAACGAAGTGAGCATCCGCATCGCGCCGGGTGAGATGGTAGCCCTCATCGGTCCGTCGGGGTCCGGCAAATCGACCCTTCTGCGGCATGTAGCCGGTCTGCTGGCGGGCGACCGGGACGCGGGCAGCGTCCGCATTTTCGGGCACCAGGTCCAGAAAAACGGCACCATCTCACCCGATATCCGAAAAATTCGCGCCGAGGTCGGATTTATTTTTCAGCAGTTCAATCTCGTGGGACGTTTGCCCCTGCTGACCAATGTAATGACCGGCATGTTGGCGCGAGTTGGCACTTGGCGCAGCCTGCTCGGATGGTTCAGTCGCGAAGAAAAAGAACGGGCGATGCAGGCGCTTGACTGCGTGGGTTTGGCGGAACATGCCACCCAGCGGGCCGGAACGCTATCAGGAGGCCAGCAGCAGCGCGCCGCCATTGCCCGTGCCATGGAGCAGCGCGCCCGGATCATCCTGGCCGACGAGCCGATCGCTTCGCTTGATCCTGAATCCGCCCGCCTGGTGATAGAGTGTCTTGCGGCCCTTAACAGGAACCAGGGCCTCACCGTTCTGGTCAGTCTGCATCAGGTCCAGTTCGCCCTGCAGTATTGTGTACGAACCATCGCGATGAAAGATGGCTGTGTGGTCTTCGACGGCCCCAGTCAGGAACTGACCCCCACCGCACTGCGCAATATCTACGGAGTACGAAAGAGTGGGGTCGACCTCGACGGCACCGCTCCCCTGCACATAGGCGTGCGCCCGGAGCCTGCCCTGCTGGGCGCCGCTGCCTGAGAATAGTCGCTTTGCCGGATAAAAATACCGTCAACTTATTCTGAAAGGAACAAATCATGCAAAAAACACGTCTTTTTCTGATCGGATTGATCGCGTCGGTCCTGCTTTCCGCCGGCGGGGCCTTTGCGGAATCAGATCCCGATCAAATCACCATCGGCATCATCCCCACGGAATCTTCCTCTTCCGCGATGAAAGGCTTCGAGCCCTTCCGGAAGGACATGGAAAAAGCATTGGGCATTCCCGTAAAGCTCTTCATCGCGCCGGATTACGCCGGCGTTATCGAAGCCATGCGTTTCAACAAAGTGCAAATCGCCTGGTTCGGCAACAAATCCGCCATCGAAGCCGTCAACCGCGCCGGAGGCGAGGTGTTCGTTCAGACCGTGGATGCTGCCGGAAACCCGGGCTACTGGTCGCTGGTCGTTGTCCACAAGGACAGCGCCTATCACACCATCGACGACATCATCCGCGACGGTGGGAAACTGACCTTCGGCAATGGCGACCCCAACAGCACCTCGGGCAATCTCATTCCCACCTACTACCTCTGGGGCCAGCACGACATCGACCCGCTCAAACACTTCAAACGCGTACGCAACGCCAACCACGAGACGAACCTGATGGCGGTAGCCAACAAACAGGTGGACTTTGCCACGAACAACACCGAAAACTGGAACAAGTTCGCCCAGGTTCATCCCGACATGATCCGGAACGTTCGTATCGTGTGGAAAAGCCCGCTGATTCCGAGCGACCCCATGGTGTGGCGCAAGGACTTGCCCCGCGAGTGGAAAAGCAAAATCAAAGGCTTCTTCCTGGCATACGGCCGGGTGGGCGCCGACAAGGAGAAGGAACTGGCGGTGCTCAAAGGAATGAGTTCCGGATGGGCACCCTTTCAGGACTCCTCCAACCACCAGTTGCTGCCGATCATGGAGATCAACTACGCCAAGGATAAAATGAAAATTCAAAACAACGACCGCATGGCGCAAACCGAAAAGTCGCAAAAGCTGGCCGAGATCGATGCCAAAATAAATGAAATACAGTCCTATGGCAAGTTGGTCCAACAGTTCAATTGATGCTCAGCCCTGGTGGCTCTTTCATAAGACCGTATCGCTTGCCTGAGTTTGGGCCACGCCGCACTCGCATCGGAAAAGGTATGATGACAGCCGTCACTTCCCCCCATAAAATTCCCGACACCCCATTATGCCGCAAGCTGCTGCGCCTGCTGGCGGGTCTGGCTTTTACTCTCGTACTGGCATGGGCCTGGAGAGGCGCGGAGATGCGGCCCCTGGATTTGATCACCTATAGTGCAAACATGGCGGCCTACGTGTCCGGGTTTCTGACGCCCGATTTCTCCGAATGGCCGCAATATGTGCACCAGACAGCGGTGACCATTCAGATCGCCATGTGGGGAACACTGCTGGCGGTGATCGGTGCCGTGCCCCTGGGCCTGCTCTCGGCCACCAACGTGGCCCCCTTCTGGGTCTACCAGCCTGTGCGCCGCGCCATGGACGCTTGCCGCTCAATCAACGAAATGATCTTTGCCATGCTGTTCATCAGCGCGGTCGGACTGGGACCCTTTGCCGGCGTGCTGGCGCTCTTCATGCACACCTTGGGCACGTTGGCCAAGCTGTTTTCCGAGGCGGTCGAGGCAATCGATCCTCAGCCGGTGGAGGGCATCCGCGCCACCGGCGCCAACAAAATACAGGAAATCGCCTACGGCATCATCCCCCAGGTGGTTCCCTTGTGGATATCTTACACTCTCTACCGTTTCGAATCCAACGTGCGCTCGGCCAGCGTCGTTGGGATGGTCGGCGCCGGCGGCATCGGCATGCTGCTCTGGGACGCCATTCGCAGTTTCAACTACGCAGCCACCGCGGCCATGCTGATCATCCTGGTGGCGGTGGTCATCCTGATGGATCTGGGCTCCACCTGCATCCGCAAACGGTTCATTTAGCACATTGAAGAAAACAAATGCCAATAACAACTGAAAAAGCCTTGCCGGCCCCCACTGATATTCCCGGCCTGATGCTTCGCAGGGCGGAATGCCGGGATAGCGATGTGCTGGCAAAGCTGATCACCCAATTGGGCTATCCGACTGTTGCCGGCAGCATGATTGTCCGTATGCGTGCGCTTTTGGACCGCCCGGACGACCACTTCGTGATCGTTGCCGAATGGCGGGGAACTGTCGTCGGTGTGATCGCAGCGGCGCTCAGTTTTCATATCGAACATGACCAGGCCTATGGAAGAATAACGGTCTTGAGTGTGGACGAGGCGCATCGCAGCCTGGGTATCGGCGCGGTGCTGCTGGCATATGCCGAAGCGTGGCTGCGCGACCGGGGCGCCGGCATATGCATCGTCAACAGCCACATCCGCAGAAATGACGCGCACCGTTTCTACAAGCGCGAGGGATACCGGTTGACAGGCTATCGGCTGGAAAAGTAACGGTTGTGTAACCCATACAGTCCGGGTGATCTGTCAAATGTGGGCCCGATCTATTTGCTGTCGCTATCGACACATCTACTCTTTTGCAAGAGACATCAACGCTTCGCGCACACCGGATGTGCCGGCCAGCACCCGCCATTGATCCGGCCGGACTTCTTCAGCTTCGAGAAAACCGCCGGATTCTTCAAGAATAATTTTGCCGGCAGCGAAATCCCAGAGTTTGAGGCTTTCGTAAACCAACCCGCCCAAATAGCCTGCTGAGATATAGGCCAATTCAGCGGCCGCCGATCCGAAGCAGCGCGCCTTGCGAACTTGCGGCAGAAGGGCGGCCAGCCTGCGGATCATGCGCTGCATGATCACCGGCGTCTTGCCGAAGCTGACCGAGACAACTGTATCTCCGGTGTATACAACCGGGCTGACCCGGATCGGCCGTTCGTTGAGAAAGGCCCCTCGACCGGCAAGGCCGACGAAGAGTTCCTGGCTGAAAGGCAGAAAGATAACGCCGGCAACCGGCTTTTCTAAAGTCACGCCGGAGTGGCTGGGCGACAGGGTGCATGCGGTGCGATAGCAGGCAATCGAAACACAGTAAAAAGGCAGTCCGTGCCGGAAGTTCACGGTGCCGTCGAGCGGGTCGATAATCCAGGTAAATGCTTCGCAACCCGGCAGCACGCCGCGCTCCTCCGTGAGAATGGCATGCTGCGGGAAAGACGCGCGAATCGCGGATATAATGACATCTTCGCACTTTATATCGGTCTCGAGTTTGAGGTCGTGAGGCAGAAACGCCTTGCAGACCGGCTCTTTTCTAAAGTGGTCCGTCTGGATGGCACCGGCGCGTCGGGCTGCCGTTATGGCCGTCTTTGCTACGTGGTCGGTGAATGCCCAACCGGCCGGTGGTTCGCTGATGTCGTCTTTTGCGCGCAGCATACGTTCACCATGCCTTATGTCAGTTGCCGCTGCTGAAGACTTGACGTCCGGCAACGAAGGTGCGTACGATTTCGGCGACCTTGCAGCGGTCATCGACCATTACCAAGTCGGCCGCTTTGCCCAGTGCGATGGCGCCGGCAAGGTGATCGAGGCCGGTCGCCCGCGCGGCATTCAGCGTAATCAGACGCACGGCTGCCGGCAGATCCAGAATGCCTTCGCGGTAAAGTTGCATGGCAGCGTGCAGCAAGGACATGGGCGCATAATCCGAACACAGGATGTCGCCCAGCCCTTCTTTGATAGCCTCCCGGCCGGATAGATTACCGGTCAACGATGCGCCCCTCAGCACATTGGGCGACCCCAAAGAGATCAGCATGCCATGGCTCCGGGCAGCGCGCGCGGCTTCCAGATTGACTGGAAACTCCGACAGAGTCATGCCCAGCCGGCTCACGGCCGCCACTTTGTGGCTGGAGTCATCGTCATGACTGGCCATGCGGATTGCGGCGCCGCGGCATATCTGCGCAAGATGCTCGATCCCGGGCCGGTCGATGCGCCGGCCGACGTCGAGCCGCCGGTCGATGAGCCGCTCCACATGCTCGGCGGATAGTCCGCGGGCATTGGTGTAGTAGTTCCGAAAGTCGGCCAAATCGGAGAACTGCCCCTGTCCGGGAGTGTGGTCCATAATGGAGAAGAAATGAACCAGCCGTTTGCGAAGCAAGCGCTCCACATGGACGAACCCCTCCTCATTGGTGATCTCATAACGTGCATGCACATAGGTGCGCGCCCGAAAACCACACTTCAGTTCATGAATCTGGTGGATCAAGTAGTCCGTCGTTTCGGCGTTGCGGAAGGGCGGGTTATCCGCGCTGTCCAGAAAGCACAAGCAGTGATACATTGAGGTGACGCCGCATGCCACCAACTGTTTGTCCAGTTCGTGCAGCGCGACATCCACGGGAAAGCGCCCGCCCGGCCTCGGTTGGATGGCGTTTTCAATGGCATCGCTGTGGATATCGATGAAACCCGGCATCAGCAAGCAGCCGCGGCCATCTATGCGGACGTAACCATTGTTTGACGCCGGTTCAGTTAAGATGTCGCGGATAATACCCTGCTCCAGCACCACGGCGGCGTCCGGCAAGACAGCGTCCGGCAAGACCACGCGCACATTGTGAATGATGGTTTTGGGGGCCGAGATCATATCACATGTCATGACTATGACTCCTTTACGGGCATGGTGTAAATATCGTCCATCAATCGATCCATGATGGCTTGGTCGTGAAATATGGCAATGATGGTGGTGCCCCGGGCTTTGATTTCCAGGAGCAGATCCAGCACGACCTGCATGGAAGCGGCATCGAGCGACGCAGTGGGCTCGTCAAGCAGCAGCAGTCGCGGAGGCCGGATGATCGCGCGGGATAGGTTCACACGCTGTTTTTCGCCTCCGCTGAAAGTCGCGGGATATGCCGCGTGCAGCCGGGCGCCGATATTCAAACGATCAAGAAGACCGCGCGCGCGCTGAAGAGCCACAGCCCGAGAAACACCCTCTTCCACCAACGGCGCCGCCACCACCTCCGCAGCCGGTTGACGCGGCACCACGGAGAGGAACTGCGATACATAACCGATTTCCTTGCGGCGCAAAGCCAGAATTTCGTTTTCAGGGAGCACTGCCAGGTCCACCGTTCCGAATGTCTGCGAGTTGTAAATGATTTTCCCCATACCGGTTAAATAGGTACGGTAGATGCATTTGAGAATAGAACTTTTGCCGCAGCCACTGGGACCCGAAAGGCCCAGCGCCATGCCCGGCAGCACTTTGAATGAGACCGACCGGAATCCGACGACCTCTTTGCCATTCAGGACGTGGGATATAAAATGCTTCTGGATATTTTCTACTCTTAACATAGCGCAGCCGCCTACGGGTTCTCAGGAGTTGAAGTGGGTCTGTTACAACATCGAGTTGACCAACAGTTGCGTATAGGGATGTTGGGGATCTTCGAGGATCTGGTCCGACAAGCCTTGCTCGACGATGCAGCCATGTCGCATCACGATGGTGCGGGAGGTGAGAAGGCGGATAACCCCCAGATCGTGCGAGACCACAATGGTGGCCACCCCCGTTTCCTGCTGCAGGGATCGGATCAGGTCGAGCACCCGCGCCTGCACGGAGACATCCAGCCCTGTGGTGACCTCATCGAGCAGCAACACCGCCGGACGCGTCGACAGGGCTTTGGCGATTTGCACCCGCTGCTGCATGCCGCCCGAAAAATGCTGCGGCGGTTCGTCGATGCGCAGCACCGGCACTTCAGTTGCAATCAGCAATTCAGCGGCTCGCTGTCGCATTTGCCCGACATGGCGCCAACCAGCCATCAGCAAGCGTTCGGCGATATTGCCGCCGGCACTTACCTTCAGGCGCAGACCCATGCGCGCATTTTGGTAGACGATGCCCATGTGCGCATTGCGGATCTGCCGTCGTTCAAATGCACCAAGCGCGAAGAGGTTCCGCCCGGGGTCGGGGTTGCATGCTGCACCCGCGCTGCCATTGAGCTTGATCCTGAATTCGCCTTGCGTAGGCTCATCGTCAAAATGCAGCAGACGCACCACAGTGCTTTTGCCGGATCCGCTTTCACCGACGATCCCAAGGACTTCGCCGGGAAACAGATCGAAAGTGATTTCGCGGCAGGCGATGATTGAGCGGCAGTGCGGGCACTGATTGGTCTCGTGCAACGCACCCGTCCTGCGCAGACACTCCGGGCAGCCTGGTCCGTAGCGTTTGGTCAGTCCGCTTACCTGAAGAATGGGTTTCACCGATTTTCCTCCTGTGCGGCGTCTGCCGCGGCACCACGCCGGCGCATCTTTTCACAGTAGGCGGTGTCCGAGCAGATGAAAGTTCTTCGGCCGCTTTCATCCACGATCACCTCATCCAGGAAACTTCCGGCACAGCCGCAACGGCTGCAGCAATGGCCGTGAAAATTTTCGACTCGGAAAGCGAAATCCTCGAAAGAGAGCGGTTCGACGTCGGTATGGGCAGGAATGGCGTAGATCCGTTTTTCCCGCCCGGCGCAAAACAGCAAAAGAGCTTCGCTTTGGTTCAGCCTGGCCACGTCCCAGCGTGGTATGGGGCTAGGGTCCATGAGGTGGCGGCCATTGACCATCACGGGGTAACGGGCGCCGACCGTAATTTCATTGAATCGAACGATATCCTCATACAAGTAAAGCCACATACGGCTGTAGTCCGCCTCCGCGTGCATCCGCCGTGTTTTACGCTCAGACGGCTCGACTAGACGCAGCGGCTCTGGAATCGGCACCTGGAAAACGAGCAGCTGGTTCGCATGCAGAGGCTCCTCGGGAATACGGTGGCGGGTCTGGATCAAGGTGGCCACGCGCGTGTCCGTAGTCAGCGGCACCCCCGTTACGTTACGAACAAATTTTTTGATGTTGACCGCATTGACGCTGTCGTCCGATCCTTGATCGATCACCTTGAGGACATCATCGGGGCCGATGAGCGATAGGGTCAATTGCAGTCCGCCTGTTCCCCAGCCGCGGGCAATGGGCATCTCGCGAGAACCGAATGAGACCTGGCAGCCGGGGATCGCTACGGCCTTGAGCAGTTTACGACGGATTTCACGCTTGGCGCCTTCGTCGAGAAAGGCATACGAATAGCGCTTGCGGGCTGAAGGCATGCCGGCCCGCCAGTGCGTCGACGGCAGGTTCGGTTGGGTGGGCATTGCGGTCGTCAAGGGCAAGTATCCTCCTCTGGACGCGGGTCGTTCTGAATTTTTCTCAAACGATCCAGCTCGGATTGGAATGTGACGTAATGCGGCAGTTTATAGTGGTTGCAAAACCCCATGGATTCGATGCCGTCCACGTGGGTCAGCACGAATTCCTGATCCTCGGACGGCACCTCCGGCGCCTGGCCGGACATGGCCCGGTCAAGCACCGCCATGGCGATGGCCTTGGTTTCGTTGTGGCCGAAACACAATCCATAGCCTAAACTGAACATGGCCGGCCCTTGATCATCACCGATGCGCGCGATCACTTCGGCCTCGGTCACCAGGATTTCGCCGATGGATTCCAGCAGACCGTTGATGGGATTCTTGAAAAGAACCGGCAGGAATCCCACCCGCAGTTCGCCGATGACAGGGTGGATTGAACCGTAGCCGCGCATGTTGGAGTATGCCAGGGCCAGCAGCCCGCCCGTTTCGCCGCGCGCCAGCGTTTGCAGCCGGGCGCTGCGCGGTGCCGGAAATGACAGGGCTTGCCGGGTAACATCCGCCGGATCGCCATTGTTGCCGGCCACCGGCTTACGGGCGATCAGCAACCCTTCGCGACGCAGCATCGCGACCACCTTTGGAAAGCGCCTGGGCAAGGGTTTCGCATGGGGTATTTCTTTGAGCAGTTGCGCGATCATCTGCTGCGTCCGCTCCGGCGATTCCTCCTGCAGGTCAAAATTCAGGAGTCGCAGGCTGTAGTCGGCGGTCGGGCCCAGAATCTGCCCGCCGGGGATCTCTTTGAACGCGGCGGAAATGCGGCGGATCGCCCGCATGCCGTCGGTCGCGATCGGCTGCGAATACCCCAGGCGGGGCAGTGTAGTGCGATAGGCGCGCAGGATGAAAGCAGCTTCGAAGGTGTCTCCGGCGGCCTGCTTAAATGCGAGCGCCGCCAGATCCGGCGCGTATAAGGAGCCCTCGCCCATCACCCGGTCCACGGCAAAATGCAGTTGCTCTCGGATTTGGGCCGTTTCGAGCGGCGATGATGGACCGCCGGCCCTGCGATGCAGCGCGAATATCGCGGCATTATCGATGGCAGCAGCACCGCCTTTGACAGCCACATAGCCCATGTCTTCACCTCACCTGTATGCGCGTGGCCCGCGCCAGCCCCATTACCTCGCCGTTGGGCCGAACGAAAAAAACATCCACCCCTAATGGATAGTCGGCATTGACGGCGAGCAGTTCCCTGAATTCCTCGAGCGGTATACCGCTCATCTCGGGCACGATGCCCTCCTGCCGGGCGATTCCGGGACCGCTGAGCCGGATGCGCAGATGGTCCGAGGAACCCGTCCTTACAAAATCGTGACAATACACCAGAGTTGCCCCTTCTTCCGGGGCTTCGGAGCGGCCGCGCCAGGCTAAACGTGCGCCACCTAAGCTTTGTCCGGCGCAAATAAAAATGAAATCGGCCTTGGCCAAGGGTGCAGTGCGCACATGGGTGACAGCCGCTAAAGTTGATTGCAGCGCAGGTGCGTCGCCATTGCCAATGACGCAAACACTCACCTCGCTGTCCAACAGGCACTGGCCGACGGCCAGTGCCGCGCCGATAGAAGCGTGCCCGTCAGGAATTTCCAGTCGCACGATACGCCCCGGACAGCTCATGGCGTCGAGAAGTCGGCGGTAGTTTTTCTGATTGCGGTGCATGCCTTCATCCATAAACGCTTCTCTCCTCAATCCCCCAGAGAACCGAAATTTACGCTCTCTTTTCGCATGGTATCGAATCGCACCGCAGTGGCGGCGGTCAGTTTCGACAACAGGCCCCTTTCTTCGACACATTTCTTCTCCAGTCGCTCGACGAAATCGGGCAGATCGTCGGGCAACGCGGTGCGGCTGCTCGCCTCGGCCGCCTCGACACAGGCCAGGAGCAAAGCGCATTCAGGTGCGTCACCGCAAATCATGCCAAGGCCGATGTGCCTGCCCAGCATAACTTCGGCCGTGCTCACCAGCACCTCTCCGAGATGGAACAAAGTATCGAATGGGTCGCGAACAGTGTACATGACCAGACTTGTCCGTGGGGCCTGCCGCATCTCGAACCACTTTGCGGACCAAAACCGGTCCAGCATGGCGGCGACCTCATCGGCGGGGGCTGCAAGAATCACCTCTAGCAGTCGCGCTTTGTACGTTCGGGGAGTCCCCCGATCATTGACGAATTCCATAAAATTCTCCAATCGCGTAAAGTCAGACGGCACTGCGTTGTTTGCGGTGCTGATGGCAGTCATCTCCTGCGCGTATTAGACGGAAATTAGGGTACGGTTAGAAAAGAAAAAGTGCCGATCGGCGGTTGAGACAATCAACCCTGCTAACGATATTTTCATACATCCTTCATCTGCAGGAAATTTTTTTTGATCATATTCTCCGGCAACGATACTAAAAGGAGTCAAACCATGCTTCAATCCTCAAAAGCCATGTTCAAGCTGGAAGATGTGAGCAAATGTTTCAGGGGAGGCATTCAGGCCTTGCATTCCACATGCCTCGAACTACATCAGGGGCAATTTACTGTCCTGCTCGGCCCCTCCGGTGCCGGAAAATCCACTCTGCTGCGCTGTTTAAATTTCTTAAGTTCTCCAACAAGCGGCCGCATTGAAGTAAACGGTCTGGGCACGCTCAACGGAAATCGCCGGTTGCTGCGCGCGCACCGCCACCGGACAGCCATGATTTTCCAGCAGCATCAATTGATTGGCCGGCACACTGCCCTGCAGAACGTTATCATCGGCCGCATCGGCAATTACAGCATCTGGCGCAGTATGCGACCGCTGCCCGACAGCGATCACATACTGGCTCTGGAGTGCCTGGAGCGTGTCGGCTTGCTGGACAAAGCCACTGAACGGGTGGACAATCTGAGCGGCGGTCAGCAGCAGCGTGTGGGTATCGCCCGCGGGTTGGCCCAGCAGCCTACGGTCATGCTGGCCGACGAGCCGGTTGCCAGCCTCGACCCGGCCACATCCGAAAAAGTACTGAGTCTGATGCACCGCATTTGCAGCGAAGACAATCTGACAGCCGTGGTCAGCCTCCACCAGGTGGGTTTGGCGAAAATGTTCGCCGATCGTATCATCGGTCTGGCGGGAGGCAGAATCGTTTTCGATGGCCTGCCCCATCAAATGACCGACAATGTCTTTGGCCGGATCTATCAAAACCGCAAACAAACTTCCGAAAAGATGGCCGCCAGGCCTGCGCGGAAAACCAGAAGTGTAACCAAATCAAACAATGGAGGAAAAAATGAAAAAAGTATTTTTGATACTGATGTCTCTCATGCTTTTGTTAATGTTAACCACAGTAGCGCCAGCCGTTAAGAACTCGGATCCCGCAACCTTGAAGGTAGCCTTGCTCCCCGATGAAAATGCTTCGACCGTCATCAAGAATAACGACTCTTTGAAAAAGTATCTTGAGGAAAAGCTGGGTAAAAAAGTAAACCTGGTTGTCACCACGGATTACTCTTCAATGATCGAAGCCATGCGCCACGGTCGCATCGACCTGGCCTACTTCGGGCCGCTTTCCTATGTGATGGCCAAGTCCAAAAGCGACATCGAAGCGTTCGCCGCCATTATCAAAGAAGGCGGCACCACTTACCAAGGCGTCGTCATCGGCAATACCGCGGCGGGCGTCGCATCCATTGCGGACATCAAGGGCAAGGATGTGGCCTACGGAGACCAGGCCTCCACTTCCAGCCACCTGATCCCCAAATCGCTCCTGGCGGAGCAAGGCCTCAATGCGGGTGTCGATTACAGGGAGCATTTCGTCGGCGCCCACGACGTGGTGGCCCTGACCGTTCAAAACGGAAAGGCGCAAGCCGGCGGCCTCAGCCGTCCCATTTTCGAATCTTTGCTGGAAAAAGGCGTGATACAGGCCGACAAGGTCACGGTCATCAGCTATTCCAAACCTTTTCCGCAATATCCGTGGACCATGCGCTCGGATCTGGCCCCGGAGTTGAAAGCCAAAATCAAAGCGGCGTTCTACTCGGCCAAAGAGGTAAGCATCCTCAAGCCCTTCAAAGCCGATGGGTTCGCTCCCATGGAAGACAAAGATTATGATGTGGTGCGCGATCTGGCCAGAATCCTTAACCTGGATCTGAGCAAAATGTAGTTTTAAAGTTCACGCTTCAAGACCCGCCGGAACTTTCCAAATGTTCCGGCGGACGATCTTCAACCGGAACCGGAGATATGCAATGTCCAATTCCACCTACAATGGCATATTAAGATCAATTAAAGCACGGCGCCAAAAAGCTGCCTTGCAGAGCGCGGTCGTCCTGGTGGCGGTGATCGGGTTTTCATACCACACCGGTCTTTTCGACCCAACTCGCCTGCTCGATGGCGTCCCCAGCATTCTATCCCTAATGGCCGAAGGTTTGCCACCTGATTTCAGTGCCGGACGCACCTGGTTGCGCCCCCTTTTCGACACTCTGGCCATGAGTGTGGCCGGGACGGCACTGGCTCTGGGGCTGGCCCTGCCGTTGGGTTTTCTGGCGGCACGCAACACCGCCCCTAACAAGACCATTTACCGGGTGGCGCGCACAACGCTGAATGTGCTGCGCTCCATTCCCGAACTGATTATGGGCATTATCTTCGTGGCCGCCGTGGGATTCGGGGCGTTGCCCGGCGTATTGGCCCTGGGGCTGCACTCGGTCGGAATGGTGGGCAAATTCATTTCCGAGTCGATCGAGCATGTCGCCAACGAGCCCATCGAAGCGGTGCGCGCAGTCGGCGCCACCCCCTTGCAGGTTATCGTACATGGCGTTTGGCCCCAGGTAATGGCCCAGATCGCCGATATCGCCATCTATCGATGGGAGTATAATTTTCGCGCCTCCACGGTGATGGGCATGGTCGGGGCCGGCGGCATCGGCTTCGAACTGATGGGCTCCCTTCGCTTGATGCGCTACAGCGAAGTTTCGGCCCTCCTGCTGGTCATTCTGGCCACTGTCACTGTTGTGGACGCCGTCGGCATCAACCTGCGCAAGAGGTTAAAATAATAAATGAAATCCAACAAGATCGTCATTACCCACTGGGTACACCAGGAAATCATCGATCTGCTGTCGCCATACGGGGAATTGCTGTTGAATCAATCGCGCGAAACCCTGCCGCCCGAAAAAGTCTTAATCCGCATGCGTGATGCCCATGCCATGATGGCCTTTATGCCCGACTGCGTGGACGCGGTTTTTTTGCGCCGGTGCCCTCACCTGAAGGTCATCGGAGCTGCTCTCAAAGGCTTCGACAACTTCGATGTGGCAGCCTGCACCCGCCGTGGCGTCTGGCTCACCATCGTGCCCGACCTGTTGACCATTCCGACGGCCGAACTGGCAATCGCCCTGATGCTGGCTCTGGTGCGCAATATGGGGGCCGGCGACCGTTGGGTCCGCAGTGGCGATTTTCAAGGCTGGCAGCCTGTTTTCTATGGGAGCGGTTTGAGTGGGGCCACGGTCGGCATCTTGGGCATGGGGCGAGTGGGTTGCGCCATTGCCCGCATGCTGAGTGGTTTCGAAACAAGGATCCTATACTACGATGCCAGCCCGTTGGACAGCCGGCATGATCAAGAGTTGCACGCCCGCTCAGTGCCGCTCGACGAACTGCTCGGCCATTCGGACTATATCATCTGCGCCCTGCCGCTCGACGAGCGGACGCGCCACCTGATCGACGACCGGGCCATAGCGGTCATGCGTCCCGGCAGTTATCTGATCAATGTAGGGCGCGGTTCAGTGGTCGACGAACAGGATGTCGCCGTCGCCTTGGAAAAAGGCATGTTGGCCGGCTACGCTGCCGATGTGTTCGAGATGGAAGACTGGGCCCTGGCGGATCGTCCTCGTTTCATCACCCCGGCGTTGCTTGCACATAAGGACAAGACCTTTTTCACCCCCCATCTGGGCTCGGCCGTCGACCGCATCCGTAAAAAGATCGCCGTTGAGGCGGCTCACAACATCATCGATGCCCTGGAGGGCAAGCGGCCAAGAAGGGCAGTCAATACCATTGAATGAAGAACGCCTTATGGATTTTCCGGCATGAAGGCCCTCGAGACGATCCGTCTCAATGCGCATTTGCCGTTAGTAAAAGAGCCTATTTACCCCCACCCCCCAAAACTGCATACAACCGGACCTGATTGGCGAAATCGATCAGGCGGGTGGCGATAAGCCCCTGTTGCGCGGCATACAAAGAGCGCTGCGCATCCAGCACGTTCAGGTAGATGTCCGTCCCTTTTTCATATCTGGCAGTGGAGATGCGATAGGTGGCCAGGGTGGCGTCCACCAGGGACTGCTGGGCCGTCATGCGGTCCCCTATGGTTCCCCTTTGCGCCAAGGTGTCGGCGACTTCCCGGAAGGCGGACTGGATGGCGCCTTCGTACTGCGCCACGGCGATCTCTCTGTCCACTTTGGTGACCCGCAACGCCGACCAGGTGCGCGGGTCGAAAATCGGCATGGCGATGCGCGGCGAGAACATCCAGGTGCCCGAACCGGATTCGAACAGACCCGACAGATCGCTGCTTGCGGTGCCGATCGCCGTGGTCAGGGAAATCCGCGGGAAAAAGGCCGCCCGGGCGGCGCCGATGTTGGCATTGGCCGACTTGAGCAGACTTTCGGCCCGCAAAATATCCGGCCGCTGCAGGAGCACCTCGGACGATGTGCCGGGCGAAAGGGCTCTTAACGGAGCGAGCGTGCTCAAGGGCTGGGGTGCCAAATCGGCCGGCACGGTCGAACCCACCAACAGGTTCAGCGCATTTACATCGCGGGCCACCTGTTCCGTAAACCGGGCGACATCCACGCGGGCCGTTTCCACGCGCGTTTGCACCTGACGCAGATCCAGTTCAGACGACAGCCCGACTTCGAATCGGCGTCGAATCAAGTTGTAAGCGGCCTGCTGCGATTCGAGGGTCGATTGGGCCAGTTGGAGATTTTCCCTGTCGGCGGCAAACGTCAGGTACGTATTGGCCACTTCCGACACCAGCAGTATCTGCGCGCTGCGGCGGGCCTGTTCGGTGGCGAAGTACTCTTGCAAAGCGCTTTGACTCAAGCTGCGGATGCGTCCGAAAAAATCCAGCTCCCAGGCGCTGACGCCCAACTCGGCGCGGTACTCTTCAACGGTCACCGCGCTGCCCGAGCTGGACAGGTCGGCCGGCACGCGCTCCTTGTAGGCGCTGCCGGCGGCATCGACTCTCGGAAGCAGTTCATAGCGCTGGATGCGGTAATAGGCCCGCGCCCGCTCGACATTCAGGGCCGCCACGCGCAAGTCGCGGTTGTTTTGCAGGGCGGTATCGATGATCTGTTTAAGCGGGCCATCGGTGAAAAAGTCGCGCCAGCGCAAATCGGCGGCAAGCGGACGGGTGGATGCAGACGGCTCTTCTTGGTAGGCCGGACCTTGGGGCCACTGTTCGGACACCGGTGCGGCCGGGCGCGAGTATTCCGGAATCATGGTGCACCCGGCCAAAAACAGGGCCAGCCCAACCCCGAGTGAAACGATTTTTCGGGTCATTATCAGTGTCCTTCCTGGGAGATTGCCGCATCCGGAACGAAATCCTCGGCCGGCGCTGTTTTTTTCCTTTCGAACAAGCGCACCACCACCACATAGAACAAGGGGATGAAAAAGATGGCCAGAAAGGTGGAGGTGACCATCCCGCCCAGAACGCCGGTGCCGATAGCGGTCTGTGCGCCGGCGCCGGCCCCACCGGCCATGGCCAGGGGCAGAACGCCGAACCCGAAGGCCAGCGACGTCATGACGATCGGGCGCAGTCGCAATTTGGCCGCCTCCAAAGTGGCCGGCACCAGATCCATGCCGCCTTTGACCTTGGCCATGGCGAACTGCACGATCAAAATGGCGTTTTTGGTGGTCAGCCCCAGAACGGTGAGCAACCCGATCTGAAAATAGACGTCGTTGGGAAAACCGCGCAGCATCGAAGCGACCACGCCGCCGATAACCCCCAAAGGCAATGCCAGCATGATCGCAATCGGAACCGTCCAACTTTCGTAAAGTGCGGCCAGGCACAGAAAGATCACGATCATGGAAAAAGCGTACAGCAATCCGGTCTGCGAGGTGGCCATGCGCTCCTGGTAGGAGAGTCCGCTCCAGTCAAAGCCGATGCCGCTGGGCAACTGGGCCGTAATCTCCTCCATGGCCTGCATGGCTTCACCGGTGCTTTTGCCGGCAGGTGCCTCGCCCAGAATGTTCATGGCGGGAAAAGCGTTGAAGCGTTCCAGTTTCGGCGATCCATAGGTCCAGTAGCCGGTTGCGAAAGCGGTGAACGGGGTCATGGTGCCGGCAGTGTTGCGCACATAGATCCGCTCGAGATCGTTGGGCAGCATGCGGTGTTCCGCATCAGCCTGGACGTAAACGCGCTTGACCCGCCCGCCCTGGATAAAGTCATTGACATAGGCGCTGCCGAACGCCGCCGACAGAGTGTTGTGAATGCTGTCGATCGGCACGCCCAGGGCGCCGGCCTTCTCCCAGTCCACGTCGATGCGGTACTGGGCCACATCCTCCATGCCATTGGGGCGCACGCGGGTCAGCCGGTCGTCCTTGGCGGCCATCTCGAGCAGTTTGTTGCGCGCTTCCATCAATTTCGCATGCCCCAGGCCTCCGCGATCCTGCAACTGAAAATCGAAACCGGCCGAGGTGCCCAGTTCCGTAACGGCCGGCGGCGCGAAGGCAAACACCTGGGCGTTGCGGATTTTGGCGAAGCGCGCCATGGCACGGTTGGCCAGAGCTTTGACTTTGAGTTCGGGATCGTCGCGCAACGCCCAATCCTTGAGCCGCACGAACCCCAAGCCCGAATTCTGCCCGGCGCCGGCGAAGCTGCGACCCGCCAGCGTCATCACCGATGCCACCACGTCCTTTTCATCTTCGAGCAGATAGGTGCGGACCTCGTCTAAGACCTGTTCGGTTTGCTCCATGGTCGACCCGGATGGCAACTGGGCCTGGATGAACATGAGGCCCTGGTCCTCGTCTGGCAGATAGGCTGTGGGCATGCGCTGGAACAAAAATCCGAGCGCGGCCACAATGAGCACATAAACGGCCAGATAGCGCAGTTTGCGACCCAGCATATGACCGACAATGGCGTGGTACTTGTCACGCAACCAGTTAAAGGAGCTATTGAAACGGACAAAAAAGCGGTTGAACCAGTGTAGAAAAGGCCTGAGGACCGGCAGGTCGGTTCGTCGGGCGGTCACCCGTTGATCGACCGGCTTGAGCAGTGAAGCGCACAGGACCGGGGTCAGCACCAGGGCCACCACCACCGAGAGCAGCATGGCCGCGATGACGGTCACGGAAAACTGACGGTAGATGACACCTGTGGAGCCACCGAAGAAGGCCATGGGGCCGAACACTGCCGACAGCACCAGCCCGATGCCGACCAGGGCGCTGGTGATCTCTTCCATGGACTTGCGGGTGGCTTCCTTGGCCGACAGCCCCTCTTCATGCATGATGCGCTCGACGTTTTCCACCACCACGATGGCATCGTCCACCAGCAGACCGATGGCCAGCACCATGGCGAACATGGTCAGCATGTTGATGGAAAACCCGAAAAAGCCCAAAACAGCGAACGTTCCCAGGATCACGACCGGCACCGCCAGGGTGGGAATCAGTGTGGCGCGAATGTTGCCCAGGAACAGAAACATCACCAGAAACACCAGCAAAATGGCTTCCAGCAGGGTTTTGACCACCTCATCGATGGCCACCTCGATGAACGGGGTGGTGTCGTAAGGATAGATCACCTTCACCCCCGGTGGGAAATACTGCGAAAGCTCTTCCATGGTTGCGCGGATGCGATCGGCGGTGTCCAGCGCATTGGCGCCCGCGGCCTGCCGGATGGCCAGGGCGGCGTTTTCCTTGCCATTGAAAAGCGCATTGACATCGTAACGCTCGGTGCCCAGTTCGGTTCGAGCCACATCGCTGACGCGTACGACCGAGCCGTCCGGATTGATGCGCAGCGGTATGGCCGCGAACTCCTCCGGCGATTTGAGCAGGCTCTGCACGATGATGGAGGCATTCATGCGCTGACCTTCAACTGCCGGGGCGGCGCCGAACTGGCCGGCGGAGATCTCCACATTGTAGGCCCGCAAACCGGCGATCACATCCTGGATGGTCAGTTTGTAATCGACCAGCTTGTCGGGATTGAGCCAGATGCGCATCGCGTACTGCGAGCCGAAACTCTCCACTTCACCGACGCCCGGCACCCGCGCCAGCACTTTTTCGACGTTGGACTGGGCATAGTCGCGCAAGTCGTTGCCATCCAGGCTGCCGTCTTCCGATACCAGGCCGACCAGAATCAGATAGTTGCGGGTTGATTTGCTAACCTTGATCCCCTGGCGCTGGATCACTTCCGGCAAACTGGCCATGGCCAGTTGCAGCTTGTTTTGAACCTGAGACCAGGCCAGGTCCGGATCGGTACCGGGTGCAAAGGTCAGTTCGATGCGGCCGGCGCCGGAGGCGTCGCTGGTGGCGGTCATGTACAACAGCTTGTCGAACCCGGTCATCTTCTGCTCGATGATCTGAATGACGCTGTTTTCGACCGTTTCGGCAGAGGCACCCGGATAGAAGGCGTCGATGGCGATCGAAGGCGGTGCGATGGGCGGGTACTGTGAGATGGGCAGATTGTAGATCGCCAGGCCACCGCCCAGCATCATGATAATGGCGATAACCCAGGCAAAGACCGGGCGATCCAGAAAAAATTTCGACAGCATGATGGGACTCCTCTGCTACTTCAACTCTGCAGCCATGCCGGTTGCAGCGCTCACTTGCGTTTTCCGCTTGGCTTCGTCCATTGAAACAGCGGTTACAGCCGTACCGGGCCTGACATTCAGCATGCCCTCCACGATCAGCTGATCGCCGGCCGACAGCCCCGATGCAACGAGCCATTGGTCAGCGATGGCGCGGTCGAGCGTCAGCTTGCGCTGCTGCACCGTACCGGCCTCATCGACAACCAGCGCCATAGGCTCTCCCTTCGGCGTGCGGCTCACCCCCTGCTGGGGAACGAGAATGGCCTGCCGGGCCACGCCTTCTTTTACGATGGCGCGCACGAACATGCCCGGCAACAGGATATGGTCCGGGTTGGGCACGACGATGCGCAGGGAGTATGAGCCGGTGGTCGGGTCAACCGTGACGTCGGCGAACTGCAGCGTGCCTTCCAGCGGATAAGGGCTGCCGTCCTCCAGAAAAAGATGCACCTTTTTTCCGTTTTCAGTATCTTTGCTGAGCTGCCCGGTTTCCAGGTTGCGTCTCAGACGCAGCAGTTCGGACGAGGATTGGACCACATCCACATAAATGGGATCGAGTTGCTGCAGCGTCGCAAAAGGCGCGGCCTGATAGGCTGTCACCAGCGTGCCGGTCTTCAAATGACTGCGGCCGATACGGCCCGCAAAGGGCGCGCTGACGCGGGTATATTCCAAATCGATACGCGCGGCTTCGACCGCCGTTTGCCAATAGGCGATCTCGGCCTTGGCCTGCTCCAGGGCGGCCTCGGCATCGTCGACATCCTGACGGCTGACGGCATTGTCTTCCAGCAGTTCCCGGTAGCGTTCAACCCGCAATTGAATCGATGGCAGGTTGGCCTGGGCCTTTCCGAGGGATGCCTTGGCCGAATCATACTTGACCCGGAAAGGTGCCGGATCGATCTGGTAAAGCTGCTGACCGGCCTTGACCTCCGCGCCTTCCTGGAACAGTCGTTTTTGAATGATGCCGTTGACCTGCGGCCGAATATCGGCCACCTGGTAGGCGGATGTGCGCCCCGGCAACTCGGTGGTCAGCTCGACCGATTGCGGCTGTATGGTAACGATGCCGACCTGCGGTGCGGGAGCCGATTGGCTCTGTGCGCGCTTTTCACTCTGGCAACCGGACAGGAGAAAAAAGCCTGCCAGGGCCATCCATGCGGCAGCCCATTTCAGGGGTCGACGGTTCGTGTTGCATCCCATTTTAAAACCTCCCTCTATAGCGACGATCAACGTTTATGGCAGCGTAAGTTTCACTTCTTGCGCGTCATCCATGTTCAATGCACGCTTGGCGTGGTCTGTTTTACCGATCCCCTTGGGGTCCGACCACATCGAATGGCTGACCCAACCGAACCGCGAAAAACTTTTCGCAAGCTGAAGCCCAACGGAGGAGTGGGCTTGCTGGTCTTGTTGTTCTGACCAGCGCAGCACAATATTGAGATCCGTGGGCAGATCGGACCGGCGCCAGAGAGTGATGGCCTCCAAGGCTTCGGGCGCGCCGGTCAGTGACAGCTCTTGGGCCTCTTCCAAGGCCCTCTCCCTGAAATCCTGGCTAAATGCGCGAACATGTATAATTTCGGTCCATTGCATCATAACCTCCTCTGTACGGATGCTGTCCGCCCTACTTTCCAACGCAATCCGGGCTGCTTGATGCATATTACATGCCCAAAAATAAACCTTTATAATAACAAATAGTTATAAATAGAAACAGTCAAATATGTCATATTTGGTAACTTTGGACGTCATATTTGACTTTGACCGTCGATAGTGTCATATTCGACAGCATCGTCATGCTTGGAAGGAAAGAACCGCTTATGGATGAAAATAAATTTTTCCGCGAGATTACCCTCCGAATCTGCAGCAGCCTGAACCTGCAACGGGCTTCGGAAAGGACGCTGGCCTACATTCGGGAGGTAATGCCGGCCGACTGCCTGCACCTTGGCCTGTACGACCCTGATATCAATGTCGTACGTGTACTGGCGCATATCTGCCCCGGCCATTGGCCCACGGTCCCAAAGACGTTGACGCTCCCGAAGGGCGCCATGGCGCGCGTGATCCAAGCCTGGCGATCGGAGCCCAAATTCGGGGTGCGCAACACTTTCAGTGACGAAGAGCCCGATGTGCGGACGATGACGCGCATGCTGTTTGCCGAGCATGTGTCCCTCCTGCACACGGATCTGGAACTGGAAAACCGCCGCATCGGCGTGCTCGTTCTTGCCGCAGAGGGGGAGAACCGCTATCGGGAGGAGCATGCCCGTCTGATGAGCCTGCTCAATGAACCTTTTGCCATCGCTATGGCCAACACCCTGCAGTACCAGGAAACCGTCCGGCTCAAGGAGATGCTCGAAGATGACAACCGCTACCTGAGCACGGAACTGCGCCATGCCTCAGGCGACACGATCATCGGCGCCGATTTCGGCCTGAAGGGCGTGATGCAGATGATCCGCCAGGTAGCCCCCCTGGAAAGCCCGGTACTGCTTCTCGGCGAGACCGGCACGGGCAAGGAACTGCTGGCCAATGCCCTGCACGCGGCCTCGCCGCGCCGCGAGGGTGCATTCGTGAAGGTCAATTGCGGCGGTTTGCCCGAAAGCCTGCTGGACAGCGAACTGTTCGGCCACGAAAAGGGTGCTTTTACGGGTGCATCCTCTCAAAAGCGCGGCCGGTTCGAGCGTGCCAGCGGTGGCACGCTTTTCCTGGACGAAATCGGCGAGTTGCCCCTGGCCGCGCAAGTCAAACTGCTGCGCGTGCTGCAACATGGAGAGATCGAGCGCGTGGGCGGGACGCAAACGATCACGGTGGACGTGCGGATTATCAGCGCCACCCACCGCAACCTGGAAGAGATGGTGGCCCAGGGCCTTTTCCGTGAAGACTTATGGTACCGCCTCAATGTGTTCCCGATCATGATCCCACCGCTGCGTCAACGCCCCCAGGACATACCGGCCCTGGTGGATTTCCTGATAGCGCGCAAGAGTCGGGAAATGAAGCTGGCCAAGAAGGTGCGCCTGGCGCCTGGCACTTTCGATCAGTTGAGCCGCTATGCCTGGCCGGGCAATGTCCGCGAACTGCAGAACCTGGTGGAACGGTCGCTCATTCAGGGCAGAACAACCGCCGCGGGCGAACTCTCCCTGGATCTGGCGCCCGGCTTGACCCCGCCGGTCCGAGAATCCAATCCCACCCAGCCGATCCTGCCTTTCGACGAAGCTGCCGCCCGGCATATCCGCACCGCGCTGGCGCACACCGGCGGCAAACTGATCGGTCCCGGCGGCGCGGCCGAACTGCTGGGCCTGCACCCCAGTACGCTGCGTGGCAAAATGCGCAAGCTCAATATCGCAAACCACAGATCGCACCGCACAGACCGGTAATCAGTGACCAGCGAGAAAGTGCCCCCCTTGCACGCCAGCCCCTTTACCTGACAGGAACGACCGGCGGTCGCGCGGCGCGGGTACAAAGCCATCATTCCAGGCAATCATGGGTGCGGGAGAAAAAGGCCGCGCCATTTGGGCAAGTGGTTCGCGCGGGCGACACCATAACGATGGCCATTCGCCCCAGGGATCCACCGACATTTACGCATCGGCGAACACAAGGTTCGCCCCTACGAGTAGAACGATATTCCGTTTCTGTGATCAAGCCACGCGCAAATGCGGTTATCCCCCTGGTTGCGTAACGCCGATTGACAATTTTACCGGGCATTGGTAACCAGGCGGAGAATGTGAACCTAAAAACACGGAGGACGATGATGGTGCGTAAACTGATGGCAACCCTGGCAGTATTGCTCATCGCAGTTAGTGTGTCTTCAGCCGACGAGTGGGAGTTGGGGCTGAGTGCGGGGGACGAATCCATCATTGGCGGCGTCCACTACAAATCTTATTTGCCTGGCGGCGGGTATTATCGTATCGGCGGATCGGGTGTTTATGTCGATGACTCGCCCAAAGAATACAAGTGGGCCAGCGCTGATTTTACGGTGGGCAACGAAACCTTGTCCCCTGGCCTCACAGTGGATGTGGGACTGCGCGGCATCCTGGGGTCGGCAGAGAAGCGCACTGTGTCCGGTGACATCGGGGCAATCGCTTTTACGGGTGGCGTGGGGTATGTCCTTCCTTCCTGGACAGCGCCCATTCCCATAGAGCTTTTCAGCCGTGTGACCTATTCGCCCTCGCCCCTCAGCTTCGCCGATGCCGATCAATATCTTGAATTTACCATTGGCGGAGGCGTGCGTATCATCGAAAACGCATCTATTGTCCTCTCCTATACCGCCTACCGGGTAGACATGGAATCCGGCCCCGGCGATTGGGAATTAGAGGACGATGTGTTTCAGGTAGGCCTTGCCTTGCGGTTTTAGGGTTCCCGCCGCAGCGGCATGTATGGCCACCGCATCAAAGAGGTCATTAGAAAGGGTATACCATGTCCGATAAAAAACGGATTCTCATCGTGGGCGGCGTAGCTGGCGGCGCTTCGTGCGCGGCGCGCGCCCGGCGTCTTTCCGAAACCGCGGAGATCGTCATGTTCGATCGCGGCCCGTATGTCTCTTTCGCCAACTGCGGGCTGCCCTACTACGTCGGCAACGTGATCAAAAAAGAGGAAAACCTGCTGGTGGCCACTCCGGAACTGTTCCGCCAGCGCTTCAATATCGATGTGCGACTGCGTTCGGAAGTCGCATCGATCGACCGCGCAAAGCGTATTATTCAGGTCAATGACCTGGAGAATGGCACCACCTACTCGGAAGCCTATGACGTGCTGGTGCTTTCGCCGGGCGCACTGCCCATTCGCCCGCCGCTGCCGGGCATCGATATGCCGGGCATCTTCTCCGTACGCACGATCCCCGACAGCCGGCTGATCCGCGAGTGGATCGATCAATACGAGGCCAAGCAGGTGCTGGTGGTGGGCGGCGGCTACATCGGCATGGAAATGACCGAGAACCTGCACAAACGCAAGCTCAATGTCACCCTTGTGGAAAAACAACCTCAAGTGATGCCCCTGCTCGATCCGGAAATGGTGGCCCCTGTTCACAGTACGCTGGTCAAGCACAGAGTGGATCTGCTGCTCAACAACAGCGTGGTGCGTTTCGACCAGGGCAACGGCCACCGGATTGTGGTCACGCTGGAATCAGGACGCAGCCTCGAAACCGACCTGGTGATTCTGTGCATCGGCGTGCGCCCGGACACCTCTCTGGCAAAAGCCGCCGGGTTGACCATCAGTGACAGCGGCGGCATTTGGGTCGATGCGCACATGCGCACCAGTGATCCGCACATCTGGGCTGTGGGGGATGCCGTCGAAGTCCGCGATCTGCTCAGCGGGCAAGCGGGCGTGGTACCGCTGGCCGGCCCGGCCAACCGACAGGGCCGGATTGCCGCCGATACGATCATGGGCCGCGCCAGCGCATTCCGCGGGGTGCAGGGCACCTCGGTGGTGGGCATCCTGGACCATGTGGCCGCCTTTACCGGCGCCAGCGAAAAAACTCTCAAGCGTCTGGGATTGTGGGAAGAGATGGAGAAGATCTACCTGCATCCCGGCCATCATGCCGCCTATTACCCCGGGGCCTCGCCGATCACGCTCAAACTGATCTTCACCAAAAAAGAGGGTCGCATTGTCGGCGCGCAGGCAGTCGGAGAAAAAGGGGTCGAGAAAAGAATCGACGTCATCGCCATGGCCATCCAGAAAAACGCAACCGTGTTCGATCTCGAAGAAGCGGAATTGTGCTACGCTCCCCAGTTCGGCTCAGCCAAGGACCCGATCAACATGGCGGGCATGATCGCCGCCAATGTGTTGCGCGGCGATGCGCACATCGCCCATTGGGAAGACCTGGATGATAATGCCGATGATCATGCCCCCCTGATTCTGGATGTGCGCGACGAGATGGAGTACAAAGCCGATCATGTCGAGGATGCCATACACATGCCGCTGGACGAAATCCGCCAGCGCATGGATGAACTGCCCAAGGATCGCGAGATCTGGGCTTACTGCTTCGTTGGCCAACGCTCCTATTATGCGGCGCGTTCTCTATCCCAATACGGCTTCAACGTAAAAAACATCAGTGGGGGGTTTAAGAGTTTTTTGCTTCACGAAGCTGTGAAGTATTTGGGATAGTGTAGTAAAAACCTTACACCGCCTTGCTCCCCCCTTTAACGCGTACCAGGATTTTCCCCGCCAACACACGCGCCTCGTCAATATTGAAGGCCCAGGTGGCTGCGGCCATGAGAAGTAAAAAAACGCAGGATTGCAAGACGATCAGCAGCAGACTTCCCAAGAAGTGTGCCGCAGGTATCAATTGGCGCAGCTGATACTGCGTCAGCATCAGCACCCCGGTCACCGGCAATGAAATCAGCAGGCTTTTGGCGTAAAAGCGGTACACGCCGCGACTGCCCGAATTGCCGCTGCGGCGGTTCCAGACCATAAAGAGAAGCAATACCTGCGCAATGGCCGAAAAGGAGATGGCCAACCCAATGCCCAGCACGCCCCAGATTTTCAATCCGATCCAGTAAAGCGGCAGACTGAGGATCACGGCCACCGTGCTGTACAGCGCCGGCAGCAGCGTGTTCTGCATGGCATAAAAACCGCGGTTCACGACGGTCTGGGCGGCGAACGCAACGGCTCCGACGACCATACCGGCCAGGGCGAGAGCCGTCGCGTCAGTGTCGGCAGCGGTGAATTGATAGCGTTCGAACAGTATGCGCACGATCTCGTGGCGCAGCACGAACACCAGCAAGGAAACAGGGATGACCAAAGCCAGATAGCGCAAAGTATTGTTGAAAAGACGGTTCATTTCGTCAGTGCGCCGTTCCGCGGCCATGCGGGCTAAAAAGGGGTAGGCTGCGACCCCTACCGCCTGCCCGAAAAAACCCACCAGCATTAGAATGATGCGCCAGGCGAAATCGATGTGCGTGATGGCGCCGGCCGGCAGAAAGCTACCGAAGAACTTCGAAAAAATTTCAGTGGAAAAGGTCATGGTCAGCCCAAACATCAACGGCAGGGTCAGCAGGATGTAGCGCCGCAGGTCCGGATGGCGCCAGTCGAAAACCGGGCTAAAACGCATGCCGCGCTTTGCGGCCCCGACCATCTGAAGGCCCAGGTGCCCGATCAGCGCGCCGCCGAGCGCACCCCAGGCGAAACCCTCCACGCCGATGCGCGCGGCCAGCAATACCCCGCCTATGATGATGCCCAGGTTGTACACCAGGGGCGCCAGGGCGGGCAGCATGAAGCGTTCATTGGCGAACTGCACGGCCATAAATATTCCCCCCGCGAAAAAGCACAACTGCGCGGGCAACAAGATGCGTGTCATGCGCACCGCCATGGCCTGAAAAAGCGGGTCTGTCCGGCCGGGGGCCAGCCACTGCAGCAACTGGGGGGCCAGCAGCATGGCCGCCAGTACCAGCACCGCCAACAACGTCCCAAAGACGGTCAAGATGACCGAAAAGATACGCCAGCCGCCCACGGGGTCGTTGGCAGACCGGTAGCGCATGAATATCGGAATGAACGTGATGGAAAAAAAACCGCTGGCGGTGATGTGGTTGAGGATCTCCGGCAGCATGAAAGCGGTTTTGTAGGCATCCACGTCCGTGCCGGCGCCGCACACAGCCGCCAGAATTGATTCGCGCAGTACCCCTAAGACACGACTCAGAAAAATCGATACCATCATGATCAGGGTCGCCACGCCGATTTTTCGATAAACACTGGGTCTCATGCCGGTTCCTGCAAATAAGTTCTCGTAAAATGGACCATGGTGCCTGAACCGTTGCGACAAGGCAACCTTTTTGTGCTTGCGTCCACAGGCGTTAAGAGCTCGGCCCGTCACGTCCTATGCCAGCCGGCATAATCTATTGACAGGCTGCCCTTAGGGTGTACTATTCTATTTAATATTCCAGGGCCGGGTTTTCAGGCACCTTACTGCGCCGTTCGATGCTGGGTGCTTCCGATGTTCACTTCCGCCTGCGAAGGGTATCCCCTCCTGCCACCCGTTGAGGCTGTTTTTACCGGCTCCGTTATCTTGAGGATCGGCATAAAAAAAGGGCGCGGCGATGTTGTCGTTCCCTTGAGGTCCACCATCCGCGGAGCGACGGAGAGATCGGCTTATACCTCTCCGTGCCTTTCGCCAACATGCCACACCAGAGGAGGAACTTATGACCGACAGTGTTTACAAAGTAATCGAATTGGTTGGAACAAGCCCCAATTCATGGGAAGATGCCGCCCGCAATGCGATTGAAATGGCCGGCAAGAGCCTCAGAGAACTTCGTATCGCAGAAGTGGGCAAACTGGACATGAAAGTGGAGGAAGGCAAGGTCGTCGCCTTCAGGGCGCGGGTCCAGCTCTCTTTTAAATACGCCAACGACTAATCGAGCGCATAAACGCACCGTTTTCTACTGGGCAGCCGCATGGCTGCCCTTCCTTTTTGACGACTTTCCCCTTCTTGACATCCAAAGTGCCCAGTGAAATAGTACCCACTATTTTTCATCTTCCCTTTCCACGTCAACCCCGGCGAGGCCGGTTTAGGAGGAAGCGCATGGCGTACAGCAACATCATCGTGACCACTCAGGATTTTGTCAGCACCATTACTCTGAATCGCCCCCCGACAAATGCCGTCAATCTCGGCATTCGCGAAGAGTTGGACCATGCCATAACGGCACTGGAGCAGAGCAAGGAAACCCGGGCGATCATCATTACCGGCGCCGGCGAAAAAGGCTTTTGCGCGGGCATGGATGTATCGGACATTGCCAATATCAACAAAGGCCCCAATGGTAACGACGTTTTCAACCGCATCGAACGGATGCCCAAACCGGTCATCGCTGCGATCAACGGCTATGCTCTGGGCGGCGGGTGCGAGTTGGCCCTGGTATGCCACTTCAGATTCATTGCCGATTCGGCACGCACCATCATGGGGCTTCCCGAGGTCAACCTGGGCATCACGCCCGGATGGGGCGGCATCCAGCGCCTGCCGCGCGTGGTCGGCAAAAGCAAGGCCCTTGAAATGATTCTTTTCAGCAAACGGCTGCAGCCGCAGGAGGCCTTGGCCATCGGATTGGTCGATCGTGTTGTGCCGGCGGCCGACCTGATGAAAGAGGCCATGGCATTCGCCGTCACCCTGAGCAAACGCCCCCCCTTGGCCGTTCGGGCCGTATTGGAAGGCATGAACGTGGGCCTGGAAAAGGGGTTTGAGGAAGGATTACGCGTGGATCGTGAATGGTCGGCCAAGCTGGGCCAGAGCAAAGATGCCATGGAAGGCATGACAGCCTTCCTGCAAAAACGCGAACCCGTATTTACAGGCGAATAGAATTCATTGGTCACATTCAGGGGCGCTCAGGCGACCGACGCCGGAGCGCCGCCGTGCCCCCGTTGCTCACCATAATCGGATGCGGGACTGACTGGGTGAAATGCGCGATGATTCTATTTTGCCTACACGTTCCTTTCCGCCGACGAATCACGCATCAACACGGGTAAGCCTGCAAATCAGTCCGTGAGCGTTTGTAAACCTTTCCGAAATCAAAAGCGTCTAATGTTTTGTATGCATTGCACGGCCGTGTGGCCTGACCCGAATCGACGCGGCAAACGCGTCACGAGGAGAAACGCGCAATGACAGGCTTACGGAAAATTTTTGCGTTGATCATGACGGCGGGGCTACTGGTTGGATGCACGACGATCCCCTCTGGCCCAAGCGTTGCGGCGTGGCCGGCACCCGGAAAGACGTTCGAAAATTTCCAGGAGGATGACGCCATCTGCCGGCAATGGGCCGATCAGCAAGCTGGCGGGGCCGCCGACCAGGTGGCCAACCAGAACGTGGCCAGCGGCGCAGCCGTGGGTGCTTTGACCGGTGCGGCTGTGGGTGCGGTCATCGGGGCCGCTTCGGGCCATGCGGGTGCGGGCGCTGCCATTGGCGCAGGCACGGGCTTAATCGGCGGCGCAGCCGTGGCGAGTGGGCCGGCCTATGCGGCCGGATCCCAAATTCAACGCCGTTATGATATCGCCTACCAGCAATGTATGTATTCAAAAGGCAACGATATTCCGGGCCTGCAGCCGCGGCGGACATACTCGCACAGAGCTGATACACCGCCGCCTCCTCCGCCTCCGCCTCCGCCGCCTGTAGGTCGCACCCAAAGGCACTTGCCGCCACCGCCACCACCCCCGTATTGATCGGAGGTATGTGAATCAGACGTTGTTTTGGAAGTATCATTGTCGAAAGAAGCCCGCAACACCCCTGCACATGCCGGGCAACAACCATGACATCGAAGGGGTAAAAGGAGAAAAATTATGCGTGCCAAGTGTTTCATCCTAGTGGTTGTGACATTCGGCCTTTTGGCCGGGTATTCTTCGGCCGCCGCGTCGCCATCGGATGCCAGCGATCCCACACCGCCGCGGCTCAGCTTTGTAGATGGGCAGGTATCGTTTTTTCGACCGGGGGCGGATGATTGGGTCGAAGCCCAAATCAATACGCCGCTGTCCCCTGGAGACCAACTTTATACCGGCTCTCCCGGCAATGTCGAACTGCAGGTCGGCGAGCGCGCGTTTGTGCGCGGGTGGGCCAACACCCAGATCGGATTGGAAAATCAGGAACCCGCTTTTCTCCAGTTCAAGGTGACTTCGGGCTATGCCGCTTTCGATTTGCGGGTGCTTGCGCCGGGTCACACGGTGGAGGTGGATACGCCCAACGCCGCTTTCACGATCGATGACCCCGGCTACTACCGCGTGGATGTCAACGGCACGCGCACCTCTTTCACTGTGCGCCGTTCGGGCAAGGCCATTGCGACGACAGCAGCCGGTCGGTCGGTCATCATCGCGCCCAGTGAGGAGGTGATCCTTGAGGGCATAAACGACCCGACACTCACCGCTTATGCCGCACCGCCGCTCGATGAATGGGATGAGTGGAACTATGTGCGCACCGATGAGCTTCTGGATGCAATCAGCGCCCGCTATATTCCGCCGGGCACCTATGGCGCAAGCGACCTGGACGATCACGGGTCGTGGCGCATCATGCCCACCTATGGACCTGTTTGGATTCCCACGGGCGTTCCCGCCGGATGGGCGCCCTATACCAGTGGCGCCTGGACGATGGACCCCTATTATGGCTGGACCTGGGTGGACACCGCGCCATGGGGCTGGGCGCCTTACCATTACGGGCGCTGGGTCCATGTGAACAACTTCTGGGCTTGGGCGCCAGGGCCCCTGGTGGCCCGCCCGGTATATGCCCCCGCGCTGGTCGCCTTTATCGGAGGTCCCGGCCTGTACGTGAGTGTCAGCAGCGGCCCCATGGTCGGCTGGGTGGCGCTTGGATGGGGCGAGCCACTCGTGCCCTGGTGGGGTCGTCCCGGGTTTATCCACCGTCCATGGTGGGGCGGTTGGGGCGGGCCACGTATGGTCAACACGGTGGTCGTCCACCGGACAACCGTGGTGCGCGTCAATGACATTCATCATTATCACAACATGAAGGTGCGCAACGGCGTGGTGGCGGTGTCTGAAAAGCATTTCGGCCGTGGCCGGGTGTCGACGGTGCGCATCGCGCACATGGACGACAAGAGCTTGGAACTCAATCGGAAACTGCCCGGCAGAAGCCATGCCACGCCAGCCAGCTACACGCCGCATGACCGGCGGGGCATTCGGCCGTCTGAGGAGAATCTGAAGCGCGCGGTTGTGGCGACACGTCCTCGCACGACGCCGCGCCGAATCGCGGTTGAAAAGGGACCGAAAGGGTCTGCGACAGAGACGATGAAACCCCGTTTTTCGTCACCCGAACCGCGCATCGTAGCGTCTCCCAAAAGGCGTGAAGCCACAGGATTGACACGTGCCACCATTGGTCAAGGCACCGACGAAAGGACCGTAATCCGGCGTGATTCGCGGCCCTCCCCGCCGGCCAATGCCATCCGTGGACAGGAGAGAAACGACCCCGCTCCAGACCGTTATAAGCCGAATGCGAGAGCCAGTGAAAGCAGGCCGTCAGAACCATCGAGGCCGGCCAACCGACCTGCTTCGGAATCCAGGCAACTGCAGCAGAGCCCGGAGGCCCATCCCGGCAAACAGATACAATCACCGCAACGGCAACCCTCGCCCGAACGGCGTGCCCTGCCCGAGCGGAAAGCCATGCCCCAACCAAATGCGGTGACCCAACCGAAAGCTGTGCCCGATCAGCCATCCGTGCAGGCCAACCCATCCGTGCGCGATCGTCGTCCGTCGCTTCCCGGTCAACCGGCCAACAGTATGTCCCCTAACGGTCGGGAACGACGTTCTTATCAGCACATGGAGCGTGAACCACAATCTGCGCCGAGTCGTTCCTCCCAACCCGCTCGTCAGAACGGCAGATCAGGAGGCGCACGCAGAGAGTAGTGGTTCTCTCAAAATGGCGAATCTTGTGTGTCGATGCAGGCGAACACAAGGTTCGCCCCTATAGCTGAACCGAGATGGCGCTCGCGCCCCCTCACCCACCGGGAGCCCACCTAAGTGCTGACTCTTCTAAGTGCCAGGTAAACATTGGCCGCAAAGATCAGAATGGCACCCACCCAGCCACCGGCACCCAGCGCCGGATCGGACACCAGCCAGGGACCGAGCAAGGCGGCCATCAGGATGCGTGCCGATGAGACGATGCTGCCTTCGACCGCCGTCACGTAGCGAAAACCCTGGGTGAGCAGATATTGACCGATCACCCCGAATCCGGCGCATAGCGTCAAAAAGAGAAGGTCCAGCCATCCGGGCATGAAAATATAGGGATAGTACACGGCAAAAATCACAACCGTGCCGATGCTGAACATGAAAAACAAAATGGTGTTGGTATCGTGTTCGCGGCGGCTGAGATTGAGATAAAGAATGGCCGCCGCCGCAGTCAATCCCGATGCCAAGCCCCACAAGCTGCCCTCCTTGAAAGCGGCCTTCTCAGGCGCCAATACCAGCCATATGCCCACAAACGCCACGGCCACGGTGATGCTGGCTTTCCAGTCGCGCTGTTTCTTAAAAAAGATCCATGAAAAAATGGCCACGAACAGCGGAAAGGTCATATTGAGGATGTTGGCTTCGGCCACGGTGGTCAGTGCCACTGCTTTATAAAAACAGTAGACCGCCACGGTATTGAAAAGGGCCCGGCCGATCAGCAGGTGGTAACTGTGGATGCGCAACGCGGTCCGCCGCACCCGCATGACGATGATCACCATGAGGATGCCGAGAAAAAACCGCGCGAAAACGTAGTAGGCCGCGTCGATGGACACCAGGCCTTCTCCCCAGCGGACCACGGCAGTAGAGAGATAGAAAAACAGAGCCGACCCGAAGATAGCCAGGTCGCCCAACAGACGTGATTTTTGAGGGTGCATGCGAAATTCAAGTCAATATTGTGTTCGCCCACGCTACGCACGCATCCTTAAGCAAACGTGGGACATGTTTTTGCGTGCTTGTATCCAATACAAAGGCTTAAAGTGATATCAAGAAAACGTAATCACTCTCAATACATCAAATTGGGCAGAAAAAGAACGGCCTGCGGGAAGGTTGTTACGATGATGATGCCGATGATCACAGCCAGCAAAAAGGGCAATACGCCTTTGAAGATCGATTCCAATGCGATATCGTTTTTCATGCCCAGGGCCACGCCGTACACGACATACACATTGATGCCCACCGGCGGGGTGATGACCCCCATTTCGGTCACCATGACGATGATGATGCCGAACCAGATGGGATCGTATCCCAGTTGCATGACCAACGGATAGAAGATGGGAACGGTCAGCATGACCAGTGCCAGAGAATCCATGAAGCATCCCCCGATGAAATAGACCAAAATCACCATCGAGAGAATCAACACCGGCGAGAGATTCAAATGCTCGATCCAGGCGGCGATGTCGAAAGGGATGCGCGTGACCGCCATGAATTTGCCGAAAACGACGGCCCCGGCAATCAACATCATCACCATGCACGACGTTTTCAGGGTATCGTACAGGGCCGACACAAACCGTGGCCAGGTCATCTGGCGGCGCAGGGTCGATACCAGTGCCACACCGAAAACACCGATGGCCGCCGCTTCTGTGGGGGTAAACCAACCGAAAAACAGCCCGCCCATCACCAACAGGAATACGGAAATGGTTTCCCCGAGATCGCGGATCGACTGCAGGCGCACTTTCCAGGAAAAAGATTCCCCGCGCGGCCCTTGATTCGGCTTCAGCGTGCACCAGATCAGGATGGTGGCGCAGAACAGCACGGTCACCAGAAAAGCGGGTACAATGCCGGCCACGAACAGTTTGCCTATCGACTGCTGGGTCAGGACACCGTAGACGAGCAGCACCACGCTCGGCGGCATGATCATGCCCAGGCCGCCTCCCGAGGCCACAACACCGGCGGCGAGTTCGTCGGCGTAATTGAACCGTTTCATTTCGGGCAGGCCGACGGTGGCCATGGTAGCGGCCGTGGCGGGACTGGAGCCGCACACGGCGCCGAAAGCCGTGCAAGCCGATATGGTGGCGATGGCCAATCCTCCGCGCGTGCTGCCCAGGTATTTATAGGCGGTATCGTAAAGTCGGCGGCTGATACCGGTATTAAAGGCCAGTTGGCCCATGAGGATAAACAAGGGAATGGTGGTCAGGTCGTACGAGCCAAAAACCGAGTAGATATCCTTGGCCAGAAGGTTGAGGCCTCCTTCGACCGATATCATGAAACTGAACCCCAAAAACCCGATCAGTGCCATGACATAGGAAACAGGCATCCGGGTCAGAAAAACCATTACCATCAGAACAATGCCGGAAATACCGATCAGGGATGCGCTCATTTGTTTCTCATGCGACCGAAAGCGTCGATCACTCCTTTGAAAATGACTACGGATAAAATCATGAAGGCGGCAGCCACCGCAAAAACAATCATGTATTCAGGCAGTTGCAGATTCATGGAAACTTCGCCCGACTGCCGCAGATCGATAGCGAAGACCACCATGCGCCAGGCGACCACGCCGAATAAGAGACAGCCCATGGTCCCGGTGCAGGCATCCACAATGGCACGCGTCCGGTTCGAGAGCCGGCGCATGAGCAGCTCGACGCCGATGTGGCCATTGGTTTCATGGGTAAACGGCAGAGCGGCGGCCACGGCCAAAACGCCCATGAAGGTCACCAGCTCCACCGACCCGAAGACGGGATATTTAAAAAAACGGCCGACCACATCGACGCAGGTGAGTGCCGCCATGCCCACCAGGCAGACGGCCCCACCTCGTTTTAGAGCGCGAGACAGGAATCCGACAACTTTCCAGATGCGATCCATTTATCCAAAGATCCTTCGATCACTGATCACGGTTTGCTCAACTTCTGGCGAATCGATTCGAGAACGGCTTTTCCGTTCAGACCATCCTGCTCGAGTTTGTGGACATAGGTGTCGATCATAGGGGTTACCGCCGATTCCCAACGGGCAAGTTCCTTGGCATCGATATCGATGACGATGTGGCCATTTTCTTTGAAAAACGCCATTCCATCCGCATCGCTGCTGTCCCAGGCCTGACCATGCTTGCCGGCCCATTCGGCATTGATCGCCTCGATGGCGGCCCGATCCTTGGCATCCAGACGGTTCCACTTGTTTTTGTTCATCACCACAAAAAAAGCGGTCGTATAGGCGACCGGTTGCGCCATCGTCACGTATTCGAGCACTTCACCCAATTTCCAGCCTTTATTGGTTTCCAGGGGATGGGCGCTGCCGTCCACAACCCCTTTTTGAATGCTTTGATACGATTCGGGCATGGGCATGGAAACCGGGCTGCCGCCGAGAGCCGTCACCATTTCGGCGCTGATGCCCGTGGAGCGGATCTTCAACCCTTTTAAATCCTCCAGGGTACGCAGGGGCTTTTTGCGCGTATGAATCATTCCGGGACCGTGCGCATGCAGGTACATCACCTGGGTTTGGTCCAATTCCTTGGGCTTGAAACGGGTATAGACATCATTGGCGGCGGCCGTCGCCGCGGAACCGGTCGGATATCCCAGGGGCATATCAATGATGCCCATCACCGGAAAGCGACCGCGCGTGTACGCAAAAGCCGAGAGACCGATATCGGCGATGCCGTTCAGGACGCTGTCATAGGTTTGATTGGCCTTGGTCAGGGTCTGACCGGCGAAATACTGAACCTTGACACGGCCCTCGGTTTGCTTTTCCACCTCACGGCACCAGCTCTCGGCCAACTGGCTCTGAATATGGGTCGGCGGGAAAAAATTGCTGTAGGTGAGCGTCACCGGAGCCGCCACGGCCGGGGACGGGTGGATCATGCCGGAAACCGTACATACCATTGTCAGCGCTATCAAAGACATCAGCAAGCCTTTTTTCATGCGAACACCCTCCTTTGAAGCAAGTGAGGAACAGATAAGGTTCGAGGTCCAAACTGTCTTGCAGATAAAGCAATACTGGGCGCGGACACTACCTTGGCGGATGGTCCTTGTCAACCTCGACAATGACCGGCGTTGAGGATACCGCATTTGAAAATTCAGCTCTTTAGGACTTCTCACCGGTTTCGAAAAAGCTGCCGTTCACCATAGGTGCGGGCTTGAGGGGGAACGCCCCCCTTGGCACTTGATCCCGTTTCACCTGTAGGGGCGAACGATGTTCCGTTTTGTGATCAAGCCATATGCGGTTGCCCTGTAGTTGGCGATCAGGGTAGGCACAACGAACCCGCCCGCCAGAGGCCTGCCGAATCCGGATCGACACCTATCGGGCGCACTTATCGGCATCGCTGATTTTGTCACGCATGTACTTTCCGGCGTTATACGGTGTTATCCGCATCAGCTTACGGATAATCTCGCTCAACTTTCCGGATTGCTCGGTCAGTCCGGCGATCTTGGGGCTGAGCCGGTGATTGGGCGCCAGCTCCATTGCGATCAAATCCAAATACCCCATAATGGCCATGAGCGGTTGACTCATATCGTGGCACACGGCACCAGCCATCTCCAGGACCCCTTGCAGGCGTTCGTTTTCGTGCATGGTATCATCGACCTGCATATATTGCGTGACCTCCTGCAGAACAATGACGCGCCCCAGCGGACGTTTTTTGCGATCGTTCAAGATGGAGACCGACAGGTCGAAAAATCGCATATGGCCTGCCAGTTCGAGGCAGACCTCGGTCGTTCCGGCGGCTCTGGGCAGTTCGATCAATGCAGGATGATCTTGCAAGACCCGGCCGGCCTTTTTCCCAGTCGCAAGCGCGGCCGCGATGCCGAATAACGCGGCGCCGGCCGGATTGATTTCCAGAATGCGGTCTTTATCATCGACCACGAGGATCGGCACTTTAAGACCGTAAAAAATTTCAGCCTTGGCAATCGGCACGATATCGAGCAGATGATACCGGAAAAACCCCCAGGCGATACATACCGCCATCAGAACAAAGGCCATGGGTCCCAGATCCATGTTGGGAACGGGGCTGTTCCCGGTAACATAGACGGCATTGAGCAACCAGACAATCATTACGGCCGACAGGATCAAAATCGCCTGAGCGCGAAGCATGCTGGCCGAGACAATGCGGATTTGCCTTACCAGGATGACGGTCAAAACAGTCAACAGAAGATATTGATATCCGATGATGACCCACCACACAACGCCGTGCTCGAGACCGAGCATGGGGACCGGACCCGTATCGATACGATAATAATTTGTATACACAAGATGGTGCAGTGGGTTCGTCCAGACCAGCAGGATGATGACAGCCGCCGCTACCGACAAGGGCCGGATCCATTTGCGATCGCTCCGGCGATCGGGGCCAAAAACGGTCAGCGTGAACAACAGTGTCAACGCCGATACCGGTGCGGTACCCAAGTACTGAACGAAGGTGATGCGCATGCTGGTATCGATGTCCAGACCGAGATAGAGCATACCTTCGCTGGCAGCCCAGAGAGCGCTGCACAGGCAGATCAAGGTCAAATACCAACCGCCATGCAGCCTGCGGCGTTTAAGAGCAAGCAGCGCGACCATGAAAACAAACAGCGCGGAAATGAAAAATGGCATGCTGTAGGTCAATGCAGGGTACATGGGCGTTGCCTATCGGCCGCGATTGTTTCCGCGGATTTGTCAATATCGATAATTTTGCTGTCGAGGTAATTACGGGTTTCGTAACGCGTGATCCGCATCAGCTTTTGCGAAATATCATTCAACCGTTGGATCTGTTCGGTCAACTTGGTCAATTTTAGACCTAGCGCATCATCGCGAGGCAGTTCCAACGCGACAAGATCCGAATACCCCAACAGGGCCATGAGCGGTTGGCTCAGATCATGGCACACGATGCCGGCCATTTCCAGAACCCCCTGCAACCGTTCGCTCTCATGCTTGACGGCATCTGTCCGCTTGCGCTGTGTAATATCCTGCAAAACGACCGTCCGGCCAAGTTGGAGGGCTTTGCGGTCATACAAGGCGGAAACGCGCACTTCAAAGCATCTTTCCTGATCGTCGACCCCAATGCGCATCTCGGACGTGCCGTTTTCCCCGGGCAAATGGGCTAACAGGGAGTGACCATCGAGACTCTCGTCGATCGACAGCCCGACCGATCGGGCGGCATCGATGGCCAGTACTGCGGCGGCCGCGGGATTGATGGCCAGGATACGGTTCTTGTCGTCAAGTACCAGGACAGGTTCGTTCAAACCATTGAAAATCTCTTCTTGCGCGATCGGCAGGATTTCTAACAGATTGTAACGGAAAAAGCCCCAGGCCATGGAAACCGCCATCAGGATGAAAGCCAGCGGACCGATGTCCATATTTGGCACCGGACTGTTTCCGGTGACATAAACCGCATTGAGCAGCCATAAGATCACCACGGACACTAAAATAAGAGCGGCCTGCGCCCGCCGCAGCCCTGCGGAGGTGATCACCTTCTGTAACAGGACCGCACCCAGGATCGACAGAAGCAGGTAATGGTATCCGATGATCCCCCACCATGCGGGGCCCGTTTCGACCCCGATCATGGGAATCGGACCACCTTCGATAAGGTAATAGCCGGTATAGACGAGTTGGTGCAAAGGGTTGGTCCAGGCCAGCAGCACGACCCCCGCTGCCATTGTGAACAGAAAGGCGGCCATGGGGGTAATCCAACGCTCAGTGCCAAATAATGTGAGGGTGAAAATAAGCGCCAGCGGCGGCAGGGGGGTAATGAAAGCGAATTGGGTATAGATGATCGCCAGATTGGTCTCGAGGTCCAGACCGAGATACAGCGCGCCTTCGCTGGCTGCCCAGAGTGCGCCACCCACGCAGACCGCGGCAAGATATTCACCGCCGCGTACCCTGCGCCGAATGAAGGCCAGAATGGCTACGGTAAAAATTAAAATAGCCGAAACAAAAAAGGGCGTACTGTAAAGCAATTCCGGGCGCATGCACACACTCGCAATATAGACGAAATCGAACCACATGCCTGCCCGCATCTTCCCGTAGTATTGGATAGAGACCGCTGACAAGCCGAACAGTCACGAGCCGTGAAACTATCCTTATGAGGCAAAAACTTCAACCGATTCTTTTATGACCGGATTCGTTGGAGAAACCATACATCTATGGGGGCGTAAACGCATAGCGTTGCACAAGACGCGTGCTGCACGGGCTGCGGCACGCATAGGTGGGTACACCTTCGGGTTCCCACGCGCAGGCGTGGGAACTCCGACACGCATATTTCAGGTGGCGATGTAAAAAGCGAGGCCTTACCCTTTGGATCCCAATCGAAGCCCGCCATGAATGAAGAAGACATCACCGGCAAGGGCTTCGTTGCGATACAACTCACCGATCAGGGAGGCGACCTCTTCCGGTTCGACGAGTCGCCCGATCGGTACCTGCTCGAGGATGCCGTCAACAACTTTGCGAGGCATGTTCTTGACCATCGGCGTGCCTACATAACCGGGCGCAATGGCCACACAGCGCAGCCGCTCGGATAACCCGCGCCTGAAAAACTCAGCCGTAAGCACCTTAGGCATGACGGACATGGCCGCTTTCGTCGAGGCATAGTTGATCTGCCCAGCCGTGCCCAGGGACCCTGTCGAAGAAACCAGGCAAATCAATCCCCGGCAGCCATGGTCAACCATGCGGGCCGCGCACTCGCGCACAGTCAGAAACACGCCGGTCAAATTGACGTCGAGGACTTTCTGAAACTGTTCCAGGGGCATTTTACGCGCGACTTTCCCGGTGCTGCGGTCGGGTGTCAACATCATCCCGTCTTTGATGATTCCCGCGAAAGGGGCCACCAGGTTGATCTTACCAAAACGTTCGATGGCCGTGTCCGCCAAGCGGGCACAATCTTTTTCGTCAGTCACATTGCAGGTGACAGTGACCACCTCGCCTTGGATGCCAGCGGCGGCATTCGATAGAGTGTCCTCAACCACATCGGCCAGTACCAACTTGCCACCCTGACGCGCCCAATAGTGCGCCACGGCCAAGCCGATACCGCTGGCACCGCCGGTAATCACGGCCACCGAGTCCTTGATATCGAGCATCAACGCCTCCTTTTTCTTCACCGCATGCTGGGCCTAACGTGCGAACCCCTGATAAGGACCAGTAGGAATAAAACCGCGTGGGAACGCGAGTGTTCCACACGTGCTCTTTATCCGCTTTTTGCGGCCATGCCGGCAAGCGTTTTTATAGCAGGCGCGGGCCCTCTTCCCTGAGAACGGTAGAAAGAAGGGCCGCCACCTTTGCCCTTATTGAAAAAATTTCTCGACCTGACCATAGGATTCGTCGAGGTATTGCTTGTACTTTTCCCTGCCGCCCTTATACGCCTGAACCCAATTTTCAATGGCATTGCGTCCCTCGGCCGGCAACCAGGTGGCTTGTTCCATCACCGAACGGGCAACACGCTCGAATTGATCCTGCATCATCTCCATAGCTTTGAACGTATTGTTGAAAGCCGCCTGATTGAATTCGACCATTTGTTTGAGCATTTGTTTTTGTTCCATGGATAATCTCCTTTTCAGATGAATCTAATTTGTGCAATGCACCATTTCTTATATTTCAATTATATTTACGCGTTTTGGTTTGTCAATCGATTTTTGTTGCATTGCACCATTTTTTGGCCGTCCTTGCAACTACCCAAGAGAATTCAAGTACGACCTCAAATTGATGGATTTGTGCTCAAGGTGCAGCTTGCGACGGATATTGTGGCGGTGAAACACGATGGTGCTGCCGGCGACGCCCATCAAATCCGCAATCTCCTTGGTGGATTTACCCTGACGGACCAGATTGGCCACTTGCGTTTCGGTGGGTGACAACCGCGTCAACGCCATGTTTAACTTATGCGCCATGGGCGATACGATGTCATCGACATTGGATTCGATGGCGCGCAGCAAGGCCGCTTCCTTACGCCCCAAGGCTTTCCCGGCCAACTTGGCAAGCTGTGGCCGGATAAGTTCATTGACGTTGCACACAATCTTATCTTCAATTTCGCGCCGGTCCGCCTCGCGTTGTTGCAGCAGCACCCGCAAGGCCGCATTGACCTCGGCAAGGTTTTCGGTGCGGTTCTCCAGGGCGGTGCTTTTCAACTGCAACTCCTGGGTGAGACGCTCGAGTTGGGCGGCGCGCTCGGCCACGCGCTTCTCCAAGGAGGCCTTGTCACGGAGCAATTTCTGGGCGGCACGGTGGCGATCCAGGACCATTTCGATAGTAATCTCCAACGCACGGGTTTCAAAGGGCTTGAGGACATACCCGAACGGCTCGGTCGCTTTGGCGCGCGACCAGGTGAGCCGGTCGGCATGCGCGGTCAAAAACACGATGGGGACATCAACCTGCCCGAGAATTTGCGCGGCCGCCTCGACACCGTCCATGGGACCTCTGAGGCGGATATCCATCAGAATCAGATCGGGACGCAGTCGGCACGCAAGGGTGACCGCCTGCTCCCCACGATCCGAGGTTCCCACGACGCGGTAGCCCAGGCGGTTCAATCGATCCTCCAGGTCGGCGGCAACGATCACCTCATCTTCGACGATCAGAACCGTGGCTTTGCTCATGGAACTCCCTTGATGCAGACCAAGTTGGTGACTGTGCATTATGCAGTGTGGTTCAAAGCCCGACTATCGGAAAACCGTCGGGATGCCATGACGCGCGGCTTACGGCAGGCAGCGATGGCGTGACAGCGTTCAATGTCTCCCATGAACCCGCTACCACCATCAATGGGGTGAATTCAGTATTTTGGTTAACCGTTCGCTGAAAGTGACTGGTAGCAAAGGATAAGTGGGATGATTTCGTAAATTACTTGGTCTCATCCCAAGCATCAAGCAGCAATTCCCGAAGGGCGGTTTGCCGCTGGCTGGTGTCCTGGTTGTGAACTGCCATGGCCAGGGCTTTGCGGCTGCCGACCAGCACGGCCAATTTGCGCGCGCGGGTCAGGCCGGTGTAAATGAGATTGCGGAAAAGCATTTTGAAGTGCTGCGTCAAGACCGGAATGATGACCGCTTCGAACTCACTTCCCTGGGACTTGTGGATGGTGATGGCATAGGCCAGATCCAATTCGACGATGTCCTCGCGCTGGTAGAAGACTTGCCGGCCGTCGGGAAAGATGACCACGCACGTGAGTTGCTCGTTGTCGATCTTTTCGATCACACCGATATCTCCGTTGAACACGCCCAAATCGTAGTTGTTGCGGCGATGGATGACCCGATCGCCATCGCGGAACGTCCGTTCGCCCACCTTGAGCCGGCGCTTGCCGTCGGCAGGCGGGTTGGCCACCTCCTGGATCATGGTATTCAGACTAGCCGTTCCCAGACTGCCGCGCGTCATCGGCGAGAGAATCTGAATCTCGCAGGAGTTGCCCACGTACTTGGGAATCCACTCCAGGTAAAGCTTGCGGACGATATCGGCGGCCCCCAGACCGTAGCGCAACGATGACCAGGGATGCACTTGCTTCAACACCGAGATGAGCTCCTCCACCCGGGTGCCCGACCGACTGACCGCCTCCAGATCGACATGCTCGAATTTGCGCGGAATAATCAATTCCGAACCATACCGCACGAGCGGCTCGCCCACCCGAAATTCATAGGGATTGACCTCACTTTCGACGGCGCTACCGAGCGCTTCAGCCTCCAGACCGTAAAAGCGTTTGACCCTAGCCACAAAGCCCAGTTGCTCTTGGGTGGCTTCGTCCGAATCCATGAACAGGCAGTCCGCGCCCGACCGCCAGATCTCAGGCTTTTTGAAAGGTGAATCGATGCGTGGGATCTGCCCGCCATTGATCTGGTGAGCAAATTGAATGATCAGCGACTGCTCGGCCTGCCGGAAAATTTGCGTCAAGCGGTAGCACGGCACGGTCTGCGCGGCGATGACATCCCTCAGGACATTGCCCGCGCCCACGGAGGGCAACTGGTCGGCATCGCCGATGAAAAGCACCTGGCTGTGCGCCGGAACCGCCTTGAGCAGCGCGGCGGTCAAGCTGATGTCCAACATCGAACATTCGTCCACGATCAGAAAGTCAACCGCCAGCGGCGATTCTTCGTTTTTCTTGAAACCGCTCTGCTGCCACTCCAGCAGGCGGTGGATGGTCTTGGCCTGCGTGCCGATCACATCCATCATGCGATGCGCTGCGCGGCCGGTGGGTGCGGCCAGCAGCACCTTGCGACGCATGGCTTCCAGCAACCGGACCAGGATGCGCGTGGAGGTCGTTTTCCCGCATCCCGGACCACCGGTCAGGACCGAAAAGCGGTGACCGGCGATGCCTTCGATGGCAGCGGCCTGTTCGGCACTTAAGGCAATGTCATTGACCTGGCAGTATTTGCCGATCCACTGGGTGATGCGCGCCGCATCCACCGTCGGCGCCGGCCCCATGCCGGCGATGCGGCGAGCCACATACAGCTCATCGAAATAGAGCGTCCGCGCATAATAGCAGCTTTCGGCCGGAGCCCCCGCCGAGGTCACCAGTTGCCGGACCATGACGTTCCCGTCCTGCGCCATGGCGTCCAGCAGCGGCCCCAGTCGGTCAGCCAGGTTCAACGTCAGCAATTCCGCGACCTGCGCATGAATCTGGGCGGCTGTCAGATAACAGTGCCCGAACTGGCGACTGGCCGCCAGCACGTGCCGGATGCCGGCCATGATACGTCGCGGGCTGTCGGCCGCATACCCCAGGCTGAGCGCCACCTTGTCGGCCGAAAAAAAACCGATGCCGTAAATATCGCTGGCCAGACGGTATGGGTCCTCGGATACCACGGCAATCGCCTGATCGCCGTATTCCTTATAAATTCGCACGGCATAAAGGGTGCTGATGCCGTGCGACTGCAGGAACATCATCACGTCCCGGATGGCGCGATGTGCCTGCCAGGCCTCGCGGATGGCAGTCAGTTTTTTATGGGCGATGCCGGGAACCTCGAGCAACCGATCAATACGGCCTTCGAAGATGTCGAGAGTCTCTTTGCCGAAATAACGAACAATCTTTCCGGCGGTTTTTGGACCGACCCCCTTGATCAACCCCGAGCCCAGGTACCGCTCTAAGGCCGCTTGGGTGGCCGGCTTTTTTTCCAGGGCCTCCACGGCATTGAATTGGCGGCCATGCCGCGGGTGCAGCGTCCAGGCGCCGCGGAACTCCATGGTGGCGCCGGCGAAAACCTTGGTCTGATGGACCACGACGGTTTCCTGCTGGTGCGGATTGTCGAACGGCCGCACACGCAGCACCGACCACCCGTTCTCGGGATTGTGGTAAGTCACCCGGTCCACGATCCCGCGGACAGTTTCCGTGATGACGCCGGTGGCTTGCAGGGCGGATGGTCGCATAGAAACCAATGATTGCCGAGTTTCGAAAGCGTTCTTCCAAGGTGGCTTATTCCACGCAATCTTAATCCGGTTTCGGCGCAGTGGAAAGTGGAAAGTGGATCACCTCTGACGGTTGCCCATCCCGAAGTTTTCTTTAAACATAAGGATGAGGATCAATCTGACTGCGGATCGGTGTATTTTTCGGCAACGACGCGGAATTGGGGCGCAAGTTTCAGAAATGCGCTCACAATGCTGGGATCGAAACTTTCGCGGGCTTCGGTGGTGATGATGCGGACCGCCTCTTCGTGGGAATACCCCTGCTTGTAAACACGACGACTGATCAACGCATCGTAGGTATCGGCCAGCGCCATCATTCTGCCGAACAGAGGAATCTGGGTGCCCTTCAAGCCCTGGGGATATCCGCTTCCATCCCATTTTTCATGATGGGTGTATGCAATGTCCAACCCAATTTCGAGGAATGACTTATTGCCCAGATTTTTTTGAGTGGCCGCAATCACATCCCGGCCAATGGTCGTGTGCTTTTTCATTTCTTCGAATTCAGCATCCGTCAACTCCCCCCGCTTCAGAAGAATTTTGTCGGAAACCCCTACCTTTCCAATATCGTGCAACGGAGCCGATTTATACAGAAGATCCATGACCTCCTCGGTCAACACGGAACTATACTGGGGATCTTTCATCAACTCCAGCCCCAACAGACGGACATATTCCTGAGTACGTTTGATGTGCCCACCGGTTTCAGGATCGCGGGTTTCCGTCAGCGAAGCCATGCTTTCGATAATCGCCGCCTGCGCCAGTGCCAGATCACGGCCGTGTCGCCGGGCCTTGACCTCCGCCTTCCAGAACTTCAGCAGGTTGATGATCGCAAAATTGGCACTCAATACAACCAGGGGTAAAATGGGGGAGTAGTAAACACCCTGGACGCTGAAAAGCCACCATGACAAATACACAAGTCCGAAGGCGCCTGAAAGAACAATCAGCAGGCTCTTCAAAGCATTGGCATTCGTCAGGGCCGCCACGAAAAGGAAACCGGACATGAGCGCCACGAGCATCTCAACCCCGAAAGCGTATGCCGGACGGGATCTAAAATCCCCCTTTAACAGATTATCGGCAACGGTTGCATGCACTTCGACACCCGGAAAAACAGGATCGGTGGGCGTCGCCCGCAATTCTTTCAGCCCCGCCGCCGACGTGCCGATGAATACAACCTTATCTTTGAGTTGGGCGTCAGCGATATTACCCTCCAAAAGATCGGCTGCCGACACATACGTAAAAGTCTTTGCACCCCCCCGATAGTTGACCAGCATGCCCGCGTAAGCATTCAGCGGCACCTCTTTGTGACCGATATACAAGCGCTGTTCATTCCGATCGCCCGCGAAAGCGAGGCGCTCGACGGGCGCCGCTTTCAATACTGCGGCCAGGGGCAGACTGGGATACCACTTCGCGTTGTATTCGATGATCAAGGGAACCCTGCGCAGGATCCCGTCTCGATCAGGCGCCACATTGAAAAAGCCCGAGTGGCGCGTTGCCGCCGACAGGATTGTCAAATTGCAGGCTACGCCTGATGCCGTCCAGACCGGTGGCCGACCGGGCTGGAGATTCAACGGGTACAGCAGGCATTCGGAAGCGCTGGTGATGGTATCAAATAAAAATTGATACCCCAACACGGCCGAACTGTTCATGATGGCGTCGACCAGCATCTGGTCGTTGTCAGGATAGTTGCGCGGTGTCTCGAGATCGAGTTCAAATTCGAAATACTGCTGCAAATCTTCGTAGACCGCGTATATCGAGGTACGGTCCTTTTCAGGAAACATCATGTCGAGAGCGATCACCGAGGGTTCTGTGCGATCTATCCGATCCAGCAGCGCGGCAATACGGTACCGGGGCCAGGGCCATTGACCATACTGCCGCAAACTTTTTTCATCGATATCGACAATGACGACACGCTTGGATCCGTCGCCGACAGCCGCACGGGCCAGAAATTCATCGTATAGCTTATAATTGAAATGCTCGAAGAGTGCCGGATACAGAATGCTGAGCGCCGGAAAAAAAATAGACAGGCAAATCCCGATTACTGCGATGAACAGACCATTCTCGATGAAGCCGAAGGCCTTCCTGGCGCCCCTGCGATCACGCATATCATTCAGCTTTTCTACTTTTGACAACGATTTCTACGCGCCGGTTCATCGGCGCTTCGATGTCGTCTTCAGTTTCAACAAGAGGACTCGATTCCCCCATCGCAGAAATCGTGATGATGTCAGGAGCGAAGCCACATGAAAGAAATACGGTCCGCATGGCCGAGGCCCGTCTTTGCGACAATGCAAGATTATAGCTTTCGGGCCCCAAACGATCCGCATGTCCCACCAGGTAGATGTCAATGGGTCTTGGCCCTTTCTTTAACTTGGCGACCAATGCGGTCAAATCCTTTTGGGATTGGGGGGTCAGGGCGGTGTCGCCCCTGAGGCAATATAAAATGGATACATTCAATTGGTATCGTTGTGTGGGTTCGACGGCCAGAGCACCTTCGAAGCGGGACGCAATTTCTACTTGGGTCATTTGCTTATGTGCAGGTATTTCCGTGCTGCCGACATCGACCGCATGGTAGGGCTGATCCACCCGGACGGTACCGCCACGAGACTGAACGTCGATCTTGCCTACTTTGCCGTCAGCCTCCGGCAGAAGAACGATAAGACTTCTGCTTGGCGCACAGCCCGCCAAGATCGTCCCTGCCAGCAGGCAGGCGAAAAGAAACTTTTTTTCCGCCGTGCCGAAATAAGAAAGCGTTCGTTTCAAGATCGGCCATTCTCCTGATCGGGCAATGAAACATGGCCTGCAACTCACTCCACCTGAATGGCCATTCTGGTGCCCCGAATGCCGATCGTAGACGACGGGGTAACAAAACGGGCCGAATCGGGAGACAACTTGGCAATCAAACCGGAAACGTAAGCAGCCGAACCCTTGCACAGTTTCACCATGAAGGCGAAGTTGGATCGCTTCGGTTCGAAAAGGTATGCCAAAATGGTCATGCGGCTCTCCGGTCCCAACGACAAGGTGGTTTCGTCGTTGAAATACACGCCGACGGATCCGTCCGGCCCGGTTTTCAATGTATCTCCCTTTTGAAGCCAGGTTCCTATCTCTACCGGGATGCGTTCATTGCCGCGATAAATGAAGACCGCCCCCCGAAGGTCGGAAACTTCGCCAATCATTGCATCCGAAGCCGAGCCAATTTCGCAGGGCACTATACAAAATGTGAAGAAAGCTCCCAAAAGCACCAACGTTTTTCCTGAGCGAATCATGAGTGTCAGCATTGTCTTAACCATAGTAATCCAAATATATCACGTTCGACGCCATTCCAAATCCACTTCACGGCCACTGGTCTTGCGATCAAAGCAATTTTCGTGCAGGCCGATTCAGTGCACATGCACATGTACGGCCATATGGAACAATCTATTGTAATTCCATCGTCTTTTGATGATGCAGCCCAATTATTCGGATAGGCACTATGCTAAGGGCGTCGAAAAAATGACAGATACTATACGGATGTGTATACTTTTGTAGCCTCTATGTGCCTTCGAGCGTCGGAGCAGATTTAAACGGCCGGCATATATAATCCATTCTGGTTTTCCAGTTCGCGCAAGTTGCAGGGTGGGCATCGCCCATCGCTATTGCCTGGTACCGCCCAAGCGATTGGATAGACATCGGATCGAACATAGCGATGAGACGTTGAATAGGGCCAATAGCACAGGCGATCAACAGAATACAAATGGTGGGCGATGCCCACCCCACCCGGCTCACCGGGATTTTTCTACGTCACCCCACGCCGTATCTCACCTGACCGAAGTGGATAACCATATTACACATTTAATGGCGCAGCACGAAAAGTTCCAGCAAGGTCAGGCCGATTTCGGCCACGATCAGCAGTACGATATACCATTCGACCCTGAGACTCCGCCGGTTATGCAACAGCTCCAAGGCGGTCTGCGCCGTGCGGGAAAGCAGATCGAGCTTGCGACTGAGCGCCGCGTTGCGTTCGCGAACCTCAAACTCATCCTCTAAAAGCCGGAACAAACTCTCCAGTTCCGGACGATCCCATAGCAGCTCAGGTTTTTCACCGACTTCGGCGCGGCCGATCATCGCATGCTCGATCAACAGCGAGGACCCGATGATATTCAGCAGCTCCGCCACCTTGGTGCCACGCAGTCGGGGGCTTTCCAGGGTCCGCACGACCGGCTCGACCAAGTCGAAGGAGAGCCCCATGCGCGTCTCATAGGAGGCCAGCAAGACACTTTTGGCCAGCACATCGGCCACCAGTTGCAGACGTTCCAGCGAGGCCGATCCGAGCCGGATACCACCGGAGACGACGCCTTCCGGACGATCCGCAACGATGTGAATGTCCATCTTTTCCCGTTCGACGCGAGCCAGGGGCTGGTCGGCGATGGGCATCAGAACGTCGGCAACGAACCGGTCGCACGCATCTTCCCCCAGACCGAAGACCACGACAGCGCCATAGCGGAAAACAACCGCCAGCCCCTCACCTACCCGGTAGGTCATGGGGGTCACGGATATCTGCGCGTCAGGCCTAAGAAGTTTCAGATCTAGACGCTGCGCCAACTGCAAGGCCGAAACAGTGAAGAAGGAAGGAAACACGACGGTGCCCCTGCACGGTTTTATGACGTTTTGGGCTCACAAGCGGCATGGGTTCGAACCTGCCGCCGAATGCCTTTATTTTAATGGGTGGACGTGCGCAGGTCAACGCGGTTTTCCACATGCCATGAAGTACTTGCCAGCCTGACGCTTCGAAGTAGGCCATAGCCCTCAACGGCAGCCTTCGCGGCAGGGCCGGCGATCTCAAAGCTGGATTCAGGGCAATCGCTTACAAAAGATCTCTCAGGATACCGAATTCGTTTTCGGAATTGGCGCGGACCACCCACCCGGATCACCGGGGTTTTTAGCACAATAGATATGGCGCCAAGTAAAGAATTCATAACAGCGCGCGAAGGGCCAAGGTTTACACGCGATTGCCCTGTGGAATTTTTAAAGCGCCCTTGACAGTTGGGGTCCGCTTTGCTTGATATATACGCGCATAAAGGCACTACGTGCTGATGGCTGCATACAGCGCCCATGCGAAATTTTGAGCCTCACTCAAGGACGATCCGCACATGAAAGTGATATCCCGCGAGCCCGCGCTCTCGATCTTTGCCGGCCAAAAAGCGCTCACCATCCTCCGCGATGAGGGCTTGCGCCTGGATCGTGTCAAAGTCCTGACAGGAGCTGCCGGCGGCCCCAAATGGCTGGTCCTTCACGGAATGGACAACGCGCTGTTCACGCGTCTGACGCAACGGCGGCACCCTCTTTTTCTGATCGGCGCGTCGATTGGCACCTGGCGTTTTCTGTGCGCCGCCCTGGGCGATGGCGCCCTGGCGCGTTTCAGAGAAGCGTATATCGAACAACGCTACCGCGGCAAACCCACGCCGCGTAAGGTGACTGAGGAAAGCCTCCGAATATTGAAGCAACTCATGGGCAAATGCTCCGCTGAGAAGGCCTTGGCGCATCCCGTCCTGCGCCTGAACATTCTGACCGTGCGCAGCAGGCATCTGGTTGGCGATTCGCGCAATATCGTCCAAAGCCTCGGATTGGCGGGCGCGGTCTTTGCCAATCTGGCGCAGCGGAAACTATTGCGGTATTTTTTCGAGCGCACCCTGTTTTACGACCAATGCAGCAATTCCCCATTTCCCACGTTGAATGATTTCCCAACCCGCCAGGTGCCGCTTTCGCCCGCCAACTTACTGCCGGCGGTGCTGGCATCGGGATCGATCCCACTGGTCATGGAAGGCATTCAAAATATTCCCGGAGCGCCGGCCGGCACGTATCGAGACGGCGGCATGATCGATTACCACATCGACATCGACCTTCTGAAGGGCGACGACGCCTCACTGATCCTGTATCCGCATTACACTGACCGGATCGTCCCCGGCTGGCTCGACAAGCGACTCGCCTGGCGCACCCCGGTTTCCGCCAGCATGGACAACCTTGTGCTGCTTGCCCCGTCGCGCGAATTTGTCAGCGCACTGCCTTTTGGAAAAATCCCGGATCGAGACGACTTCGTGCGCTTTTTTGGCCGTGACGCAGAGCGCATCGCCTACTGGCGGGCGGTCGTCACCGCCGGCGAAAGAATTGCGGAAGAGTTCATGGAAGCCATGGATTCAGGCAAAATTCGGGAGCGGGTCAAGCCGCTGCCCTGGAAAGCCTTTAGATGACCCCCTGGTCTTCTCGCCCTATAGTTTCAGATCAGAGACTTTCAGCACGATAGATATGGCGCCAAGTAAAGAACTCATAACAGCACGCGGCGCACCAAGGTTTACATGCGATTGCCCTGCCGCCCAACCAACCATCGCTTGACAACCCAGGCGACACGCGCATTTTGAATTATCTGGTTATGCACTTCGCTCCAGTAAGACACAGGTATGAGGTGTCATAAGAAGGTTACGTTGTGATTTATAGAACCTTTAACAAAAGCATGCACGTAAAAGCGGAAGGTGAGCATGTCAAATCGACAGAATGCCTCCCTTTACACTTTAAACTTTACACTTAACACTTCACCCATAATCACTGGAGCGAAGTGCATAACCAAATTGAATATTAAAGAGATCGATCGTGCGCGTGCGTGCCGGACCCGATCCGGGCGGCCAAAAATTTTTGTATTCGCTCAGCAAAGGATGAACATCATGAAAAAATTCACCCATTTTTATATAGATGGCAAATGGATCGCCCCGGCCGGGTCCGAGGTCATCGAAGTGATCAACCCGTTTTCTCAGGAGCCCTGCGGGACAGTTCCGGCCGGTACAGCCGAGGATGTCGACAAGGCTGTTCTGGCGGCTCGCAAGGCTTTCGACGTATGGTCCACGGCGGCGCCCTCGGAGCGTGCGGCCGTGATCGCCCAGGTAGCGGCCACGCTGAATAACCGCAAAGAAGAACTCGGGCAACTCATATCCAGCGAACAGGGCATGCCCATCACATGGGCCATCGGGATTCAAGCCGGCCTGCCAGCCGGCGTGATGTCGTCATTTGCCGAATTGGCTGCCCAGACGCGCCCGGAAGAAGAGATCGGCAACGCACGCATAGTGCGGGAACCGGTCGGCGTGTGCGGCTTCATTACCCCTTGGAATTACCCCCTGCACCAAGTCGTCGGCAAAGTGGCCCCGGCGCTGGCGGCCGGCTGCACGATGGTGCTTAAGCCCAGCAGCGAAGCGCCTTTGAATGCCTTTGTACTGGCCGAAATCCTGGCCGATGCGGGTCTGCCGCCGGGCATCTTCAATCTGGTATCGGGCGCCGGTTCGGTGGTGGGCGAAGCGATATGTCGCCACCCGCAAGTGGATCTGATTTCGTTTACCGGATCGACCCGCGCCGGCCGGCGGATTGGCGAACTGGCAGCGCAGTCGGTCAAACGCCTGACCCTGGAATTGGGTGGCAAATCCGCCAATATCATCTTGAACGATGCAGACTTCAAGCGCGCGGTCAGCCACGGCGTCAAAGACATTTGCCTGAACTCGGGCCAGACTTGCAGCGCCCTGTCGCGCATGCTGGTACCGGCCGATCGTCAGCAGGAAGCCATCACCATCGCCCGCGAATCTGCCGCGCGGATCGCCATGGGCAACCCGGCCAATCCCGAAAATTTCATGGGACCGCTGGTCAGTGCCGCCCAACGCGACAAGGTCAGGGGCTACATCCGCAAGGGGATCGAAGAAGGGGCCTTTCTGGTATGCGGCGGGGCGGACGCCCCGGAGGGATTAGACCGCGGATTTTTCGTGGCGCCCACGATTTTTGCCGATGTTTCCCCGCGCATGACCATTGCCCAGGAGGAGATCTTCGGCCCGGTGCTGTGCATCCTCCCCTACAAAGATGAAGAGGATGCGGTGCGCATCGCCAATGATTCGATGTATGGATTGTCCGGCGCGGTGTGGTCGCGTGACCCTGAACGCGCCCAACGGGTAGCCCGGCGCCTGCGCACCGGGCAAGTGACCATCAACGGCGGGGGATTTAACCTGCGCGCGCCTTTCGGCGGCTACAAGCAATCGGGCCACGGGCGCGAGTTGGGACCCTTCGGCCTGGAAGAGTTCCTGGAAACCAAGGCGCTGCTGCTTTGATGGCACGATTTAGTCGTACATCGCAGCGGCGAATCTTGTGTTCGCCCCTGCGATGGACACTGCCGATTCGGCTTTCGTCCAGGGACATCGCGTGAAAAGCGGGCGAACACAAGGTTCGCCCCTACCGTCGCAACGGAACTTCGAATGCCCCCCTGTCCTGCGTCTAAAAGGCAATAGCGAGTTGCGCCACGACAGCGTCGCTCTGGTAATCGTCCTCGAAATCGCTGTGCAGGTATTCCAACGCCAAGTTGGTATTTGCGTGTAGCCCCCAATTAACGACGGCGCCGTACTGGGTTTCGGGCAGAAATTCGCCGCTGCCGGCATCGCCGTCGGTCGAGCCGCCGTACCGCAGGGCCATCTCCCAACGATCGGTAAAGGCGTAACCCATCTCCAGGTTCCAGGCTGCGGGTTTGCGTCTGTCGGTTTCCGCGGAAGAGTAGATTTCGCCTGCCGCAAAGGCATCGATCGCTGCAAGGTACTCCGCATGGATCGTGAGCCGTTCGAACACGGTGGCCGTCGCAAAGACACTCCAGCCACCGACGTCATCACGCACTTCGCCTGATATGACATGGTCTGCGAACGCATCTGCCGCCGCCAGGTTGGAGGTGTAGGAAACACCCAAAGCAAAATTCTCAAAGGGGGTCACGGCGATCCGACCCACAAGATTCGAGATATGGTCGTCGGATCCGGTTTCTTCAATTTTGCCGTTAAAAGCGCCCAAGGAAATATCGACCCAACCGCCGCCTGTGCGGTAGCCGATCACCACCGCGCCTTCATTGGTTTCACCCAACTCGAGCGTCATGGGATCGGTGATAAAATGGCTTTCGAAGCTGCCGAAGGGGATATACTGCCGGCCGGCGATCAGGTAGGCCGGAAACTCTTCGGTGCCGGTCAGCGTGATAAAACCTTCATCTATGAACAAATCGTCTTCTTCATACTTGAGCATGACATGCCCATCGATATGCGCGGCAATGCGGGCATCAACCACCAGTTCGACGGTGGCCAGGTCCACATCGCTGATTTTCTCATCGTCTTCGGCAGGATCGTCGAAATCGACGCGCCCGTACCCGGCCTCGATTTCGATCAACCCGCCGATTTTCAGACGATTATGCCACTTATCGCTTTCCACCGGCCTGTCAATAACTTCTTCCAGGTGTGTTATGCGATCTTCCAGGCTTTTGACGCCACCTGAATCCGCGGCCGGCGGATCTACTTTGTCTGTCGCCTGTGCCATAGCAGGAAAAACCACGCATGCACTGATCAAGACCCATCCCATCCATAAAAAAACCGATTTCTTCATTTGCTGCAAACTCCATCGTTGTAAGTGTTCATTGGGGTAAAATTTTTACTTCCGCTGAGCGGTTGTCGACATTGGGGATGCACTCGCAACACTGTCGAAGTCGTTACTCTCATCCAAAAAAAGGCGCAAAGGCCGTCTACCAGTCCTTTGCGCCTTCACTTGCTCCGTCCGAATCGGAACCCGTAAGGCAACGTCAATCCATGATCGACACTTTTTCCTTCTACTACGCCAAACCCGCACGCACACGCGTACCTTGAAGGGGCGCCCCTTGTGTTTGCCCGCGGTAGAGGTTGACATCTTATGCGACCAATAATCTACAGTGTGTGCACCGGGCACATCCTGTGAAGTCGCCAGACCTGCGCAGGCACGCAGGACCTCAGCGACGCACCTGCGAGTAGATTGGCGTTTTCACGCATTATGATCGCCATTCGTAGATCTCCATGGCATCGTCGCGGCAGCATTTTGAGCAGCTGCGATTGCAGCTTGCGCGCAATTCCGACTTCAACACCCGGCCTTTCTGGATCCACTGCGCGAGCATGCCGCGCATGGCGTCGGGGTCGGTATCGAAATGGATGGCGATATCGCCCAGGGTGGCCTGGCCACGGTCTTGAAGATAGCGTTTGATATCGGAAAGTATCATCGGGTCCTCTTTAGCGTAAAATTCAAAAACGTATGACGCCGCGCTTACGCCCTGGCACCGTTTAAAAGAGCCGGACCCGCGCCTTGGGCCTTGCGGCCCATCTGGCGCATAAAGAACACCACAGCCGCAAAAAGTGCGCCCAGAACGGCGATCCAGCTCAATGAACCGGCCGGATGCCTGCCGATGGTGGCGATCTGATAAAACAAGGTGGCCGTCCCGTAGGCAAGACCCGCGGTCCAGGCGCAGGCAAACAGGGTCCAGCGCAGGTTGGTTTCACGATAAATGGCGGCTGTGGCCGCAACGCACGGGATATACAGCAAGACCATAAGAAGATAGGCAAAGGCCCCAATCCGGCCATTGAAGAGTTTGACCATGGAACCAAATGTGGCCAGCTCAACCGCCTGCGCCTCGGCTGCGGTTTCGATATTGCTCACATCGCCAATGGAGAGTCCCAGCGGGTCGAGCACGAGGTCGGCCAGACCGATCAGGTTTTCAGGAATGGTGTTCAAGGCATCGCCGATACCTCCCGCCAGGTCGAACGGGGCTTCTGCTTCGCTGTCTTGCGGGGCGGCATCCATTTGGGAATATAGCGCGTCCAAAGTCCCTACCACCGCTTCTTTGGCGAAGATACCGGTAAAGATCCCCACGGCGGCCGGCCAATTCTCTTCGGACAGTCCCATGGGCGCAAAGGCGGGAGTGATGCTTCGGCCGATGGCGCTCAAAGCCGATTTGTCGCTGTCTTCATTGCCGAAAGTACCATCGGTGCCCAGCGTGTTGAGAAAGCTCAAAACGGCCACCACCGGCAGGATGATCTTACCGGCCCGGAACATGAAGGTTTTCAGACGGTCCCATGTCCTGAGCAGAATGCCTTTGGCCGTGGGCAAGTGGTAAGGCGGCAGTTCCATGACAAAGGGCGTGATCTCGCCCTGCAGCACGGTGCTCTTCAATACCAGCCCGGTCAAAACGGCAAAGCCGATGCCTATCAGATAAAGACCGAAGACAATGTTCTGGCCGCCCACCGGAAAGAACGCCGCCGCAAAAAGCGCATAGACCGGCAGGCGCGCGCCACACGACATGAAAGGGCTCATCATGACCGACAAGGTGCGATCGCGCTGGTTTTCCAAGGTCCGGGTGGCCATAATGGCCGGCACATTGCACCCAAACCCCACCAGCATGGGGACAAAGGCTTTTCCCGGAAGGCCGATGAAGCGCATCAGCCGGTCCATGACAAAGGCCGCACGGGCCATGTAGCCGGAATCTTCCAGCAGGCACAGGCACAGAAACATGAAACCGATAGGCGGAATAAAAGTGGCGACGGTCTGGATGCCGCCGCCGATGCCGTCGGCCAGGATCGCACTGAGCCAATCCGGCGACCCCACGGCGCTCAGCAGTTCGTTGAAACCGTCTACGAACAGCGTTGCGGCAAAAACGTCGAAGAAGTCTATGAAGGCGCCGCCCACATTGATCGTCACCATGAACACCAGGTACATGGCCACCAGGAAGATGGGAATGCCCATCATTCGATCCAGGACGATGCGGTCGATTTTGTCGGACTGGGTCCTGCTGACGCGGGATCCCCTTTTGACGGTGCCTTCGGTCAGCTGACGGATCAATCCATAACGGCTGTCGGCCACCAGGATGTCGGCTTCCTCACCCAGCTTCTCTTCGATTCTTGCCAGGTGGCGGTCGCGCAGGTTTCTTGAAGCGGCACTCACGATTCCGGCCACGACAGGATCGGATTCCAGCAATTTTACCGCGCCCCAGCGCGGATTCATCTTGCTGTCCAGCATCTCCTCGCGGATTTCAGGCAGCAGCGCGGCAATCGTCTTCTCGATCTCGGCAGGGTACGTCACCTGGACGTCCGGGGCCGCTTTTTCTCCGGCGGCCTGGTTGATGACGGATTTAAGCGCCTCAATCCCTTGATTTTTGGCGGCAACCAGGGCGACGACCGGACACCCGAGTCGTCGTGCCAGTGCAGGCCCATCGATCTCAATGCGACGTTCGCGGGCCATATCCATCATGTTCAAGGCCACCACCAGGGGCGCATTCATCTCCAGCAGTTGCACTGTCAGATAGAGATTGCGCTCCAGGTTCGAGGCATCCACGATATTGACGATCAGGTCCGCTGCACCCGAAAGAATATAATTCCGGGCCACCTCTTCATCCAGGGAGGCCGCCGACAGTGAATAGATGCCGGGCAGATCCACCAGCTCGATCTTTTTGCCTTCATGGCGATAGTCGCCCGACTTGCGGTCGACCGTCACGCCCGGCCAATTCCCCACCCGCTGCCTGGCGCCGGTCAGTGCATTGAACAGCGTTGTTTTGCCGCAATTGGGATTTCCCACCACGCCGATGACATAATCATTCATGACCGCTCCCCCTTTCCACAATCAAGGCCGATGCCTCGTCCTTGCGCAATGTCAGCGCAAACCCGCGCAGCTGAATTTCAACCGGGTCGCCCATGGGGGCAATCCGCGCCACCATAAACTCGGTCCCGCGCGTCAACCCCATGGCCAGCAGCTTTTCGCGGTAAGCAATGGCGCCCCTGGCATATCCGGAGACGGTACCGATCTCTCCCACTTCCAAGTCCCGCAGTGTCGCTTTCATGAACTTCTCCCTTCAATGACAACCAGTATTTTCTGAGCCATGCCGCCGCCCAGAAACAGGCGCGTACCGTCATGAACGAGCAAAAGCTTTCCATCAAACCGATTTTGGATGATCTCAAGGCGGACGCCGATGTGCAGCCCCATGCCAGCCAACCGGTCCTGGAATCCCCTTCCGCCACGCAAGGCAATGATTCTGACCCACTCCCCCTCATGGGCGAGGCGCATGGGAACTGTAGGCTGTTGCGCTTTAAGGTCGATTTCCATGGAAACGGGCATCCATTCGTCAGCATGGTCCCACGCGTTTCTCTCACAATCGGCGGCAATGCATTTCATATAAACCTCCTCGGCTTGCGCCACCCAAAAGCACAAACGGCAAAATGGATGATGTTGGAGCCTCTCTCATTTATAAGCCAAACTTAGCAATGCATATCTTGCTAAGTTAGATAGTCCTATCTTTATGAGAATCGCCAATTTACACGATCCACTTTCATTGTCAAGTTTTTTCCGGGGTACTCAGAAAAGACCCCCGAACCCGACCGGGCACGGACCGGTCAATGCGGGGCACCGCCTTTTAATTCCAGCACTTCTCCCGATTTAGTGTTCAAACAGTGGGGACAGTTCCAGCCGCACTCCGGGACGGGCCGGAAATTCGGAAGAAGGCTGGAGTCGAAGTATTGAAAGTAGCTGCGGGGCTGCAGGTCAGGAGTAAAAGCGGCCGGGTGCAAAGCAATTAAAATGGGTATATAGGCAGAGGGACTTTCACTACTCTCATGCAACGCTCCGCCCACACAAAAAAATCCCGGATCGACAAAATCGCTGATGCCCACTATCAGTTAAAGGTGATTTCTGTTGCCGCATACCACTCATCCGGTTCACCGCTTTTGGGCTGACGCCAGTAAAGAGAGTAGTGCCGCCCGCACCACATGTTCGGCTACCGCGACCGCTGTCCCGGAGAGAGATCAATGGCAAATTTGAAGTACTTTATCTTTCTTCGACAAGCCACGCTATTTTTTTGCTGCTTCACACGGGTGGCGGCCTGTTTGATGGTTATCGCGCGACGCTTCTCGAAATTGCCGATCGCCCAGCTTGGCACATAGGTCCCAACGCTTGTCCCGTTTTTCTGTTGACAACCCTCACACCCCTGATAACGATAACACTATCCTGATGCTGTCCATGCAGCCTTTCCCCAATTCTACCCGGCGCCGGATTTTCTACTCATCTTTGAATAACACGACCAGTATCGGAAGCTCCCCAGCAGGTCCTCAGGTCATGAAGTCGTACAATCGATGTGGGCAGGTTTGCCGACCATGGGCGTCGGCAGTCGTTCAACAACCATTCACCAAAGGGAGTTTAGTTATGCGAAAAACGACAGTTTCCGTGATTGGCGTGATGATCCTCGTCCTTATCTTCGCCGGCGTTGCCTCGGCCGCTGACCAGGTGGTTAAATTGATCGCCACCGGGGGCACGATCGCTATGAAAATCGACCCGGTTAAAAAGGCCCCGGTGCCGGCGATTTCCGGGGAAGACCTGCTCGCTACGGTCCCTGAGATTTCCAAATACGCCCAGGTCGAGGTTCAAAACCTGTCCAATGTGCCTTCCGATTACATGGACCCTGAAAGGTGGGTGGGGTTGCAGAAAGCGGTGAACGAGGCGTTGGCAAGAGATGAAGTGGCCGGGGTTATCGTGTCTCACGGCACCGACACCCTGGAAGAGACGGCTTATTTCCTCGATCTGACAATCAAAAGCGACAAGCCGATCGTGCTGATCGGGGCGCAGCGCAACGCATCCGAGCCCGATTTCGACGGTCCCCGCAACCTCTTGAATGCCGTCCGGATCTGTGTGTCGCCCGATGCCAAGGGCAAAGGCGCGCTGATCGTTCTGAACAACCAGATCAATGCAGCGCGATTGGCAACCAAGACACATACGTCGAGTGTGGAAACATTCAACTCTGGCGATTTCGGATTTTTAGGGTATGCGGACAACGACCGGGTGATTTTCTACCAAGCCCCGCTGAGGCGGCAACATGTCGCCTTATCCTCCGAAAAGCTGCCCACCATTGAAATCGTGTCAATGTACGGAGGCGCGAGCGGATCCCTGGTAAAGGCCGCGGCGGATCAGGGGGCCAAGGGCATCGTCATTCAGGCGCTCGGCTGGGGCAACGTGAACATTCCCATGTTCGAGGCGATCAAGTATGCGATCGGCAAAGGTATTCCGGTGGTTATTTCCACGCGGGTGCACACAGGAAGAGTGCTGCCCGTATACGGGTTTGAGGGCGGAGGCAAAACCCTCAAAGATGCCGGGGCGATCTTCGCCGATGACTTGACGCCACAGAAGGCGCGCATTCTTCTGATGCTGGCGCTGCAAAGCGGCGTCAGAGAATCAAAACAGCTCCAGGCCCTGTTTGATAAATAGCCTTGCGGGAGGCGCTGCGGGCAGGGCCGGAGCGGGCCTCCGGCCTTCTGCCCACCCTGCTGGGGCGCCGCATCAACCATGAACGGCTGCCACTATCCCATTCTTACCTGTTTGCACCAGGGCCGTGGTCCTTTTGAATAACACCGCCAATTAAAGCTCGATTCATTGCGATGCTCGTATTCATAACCATTTTTTTGGAGGTGAAAAATGCATAACCGGAGCAGCAGGGGTTTTTAAAGGAATTTAAAGTTGACGCCGTTAAGCTGGTCACCGGAGTCCTCAGCTGAACATCGTTTATAAAAGAGGCTCTATCGAGGGCCTGTTGGCGTCGCAAGCCGCCAAGGGGGTTGATCCACCACTCAGATCGGGGCAGCCGATATGCTTCGGAAAAGTATTCAGAAGCTGCTCGAATCAGTTTTGAATATCTAACAATACTTTCCTAAAAAAGGCCGCCCTCATCATGTCCCTTGAGGCGGCTTACAAATTCACTTCTTGATCACCGGCTTGTCCAAGCCTGGTATAGCGAACCCTTACGGCGGCCAGGCCCGGGCTACTTCTTGCGGGTTTTCTTATCCTTCTGCTTGAGTTCGCAGGCAAAATTTTCAGCACATTTACCGCACGTTTCGGGTCGGTGGCCAATCTTGCGAAACTCATCAAAATAGCGTAGCCAACTGTCGCCTGCACGGGGACAGGTCTGGATGAAGTGCATGAAATCGGTCAAGTTCTCAAGGGTGGCAAAACTTAATGTATGCTCCATCTTGCAGGCTTCTTCATCGGCAATGTTATGCTCGATTTTGAGGATATCTGTCAAAAATTGAAATAGAACCTGGTGCCTGCGGCGCATCTCCCGGCCGACATCGGCTCCGATGTTGGTCAGTTCCACATACTCGTACTTTTCATAGTTGACCAGTCCGCGCTCATTCAAGGTCCGCAGCATGCTGGTGACCGTGGGCATTTTGACATCCAGGCGCTTGGCGATGTCCTTGACACGGATCACCTTTTTATCTTTGTTCAGATCGTAAATAGCCTCTAGGTAATCCTCCATGGTCGAGGTCAAAGGCTTGTTCGCAGGATCGTTGGGGGTTGGCGTCATTATTATAATCTTCTATATCATCAAAGTATGTTAGATATCTCTAATAACCGGAAACAACTGCGCCTGTCAAGCACTATCTTCGATCCCTGTATCGAGATCTCCTTCTTGAGAATTCAAGAGTCATTGAAAAAGAGCAACCTGGTCCAGGGCGTGAATCTGGATGCATCCGTGATGGTCGATACATTTTACTACAATGGCGATACCGCCGAGGGAATTTGGCATCTAAAAGTAGAAATTGCTTTTCGCAGGGCACCTGGCTACCATGAAACCGCTGAAAAAATGTTTTACCCTGCCATGAGGCCGCCACATTCATATCCACCGACACGTCACATTTTTATTCCGCATTGGCGCCGCTTTCATCCGACAGCGTATGATGGTTTCGTAAAGCAAACAAGATCGTACCATACAAAAGGACACTAGCCCCTGCCATCTCGAAAAATTCCTCTAATATCACCTCGATTTTATATAATGCAGGGTTTTGCCCATCCTTCCAGAACATGTGCGTCAAAATTTCCAATGCGACACTTCCGACTATAATGAGGGCCAATCCGGACAGCATAAAGACCATTTCAAGAGGCCGGTTTTTACACAGTCCACCGATTGTCCGCCGGGTGAACCAACCAACACAGGCAGCCACGGAAAGATAGATGGGGATCCATATGCCGCCTTTGAATTGCGGCAACCAGTCCACATGTCTCAATACGCGGGTCAATTTTTCATGGAACTCAGCGGCTTCGTCCATCGACAGAAATAGAAACCCCAATCCGACCAGAAGTAAAAATTGACGCAACCCGGGTTCGCGTTCAGGAACTCCGACCCATACGGCCAAAAAAATCACACCGACCAAGCCTAATTGCAATGACGAAAACCATGCGGGCAAAGTTGCTTCGCTATCGAGATTGAACAATTTATGGATTGGGCTTTGCACATCCAAAAGAGCATCACCCACAAACACCACAACCAGGAATACTTCAAAGAGCAGGAGAATCCAAAGCAGTTTATCGGCGTCTTTTTTAGTCATTCGGATATGGATGCCATCGGCCATGATGACTCCTTCGTTGCTGTGATTAAAAGCAGATGTCCTGCACACGGCTGAAAAGAAGGCGGCAAATATAGAAAAAGTCGAAATGATGCAGGGAACGTCCCTTCGGAGATGCGATATGAAGGCAGGAACAATGCAGCTATTATATTTATCTGGTTATGCACTTCGCTCCAGTGATCACAGGTATGGGGTATCATAAGAAGGTTACGCTGTGATTTTTAGAACCTTTAACAAAAGCATGCACGTAAAAGCGGAAGGTGAGCATGTCAAATCGACAGAATGCCTCCCTTTACACTTTAAACTTTACACTTAACACTTCGCCCATAATCACTGGAGCGAACTGCATAACCAAATATATTTATATATGAGACCTATCTAAAAATGTGCAATCCCCTTTCCACGAAACATTGCTTATTTTGCATCTGTCCGCATGCTGATTAATCAATATACTGGTGGGTTATCCTGCACCCGGAAGCACGGCCCTTCGCCTGCTATATGGGGTCTTCAACCCAGGTTTCAATGGCAATTCCTACGCAAGTATCCCTCGATTCAATCTGATGCCGCATTGACCCCTCAGGCGATGATGGAGAATATATCGGCTCGAGATACTGGTGAGGGTTCTTGCCCCAACATCAGGCGGGGGCACCCCCAGAGGATCATCATGTCACCCATACAGCGCGCGCATCAAAGGATAGCGATCAATACGCCGATCCAATATGCCCCGTCACAATCGGATGATTTCCGCTCCTCGCGCTTACTTAATTTCAGTGAAGGCGGCATGTGCTTTCAGACCGCGCAGCAGCTTGAACCCTTGGAAGAGGTCAGTATTGTCGTAAAAAATTATGACCCTGGCCAATTCGGACCGCAGGGATACCGCTCCTATTTGACACAGGTCTGCTGGATTCAACCCGTTTCAGCGCTCAAAAGCGGGCTATTTGCGACCGGAACACGGATCATCGCCCGCAGCCATGAGGTTCTCACCCAGTTGACCCGGCATGATTTTAAGAAGTGTGCTCTTTGCGGTTTGCTGATGACCTTGCACCAGCTTAAGAGCATCGATGCTGGCGTGCACTTGTGTGAGGCGTGTCATCAATTCTATCTGTCCATCCCCGAAGGCAGCCTCCGTCACTCCCTGAAACGCTTGTTGCTCGGAAACGTCGTTTGAGTGCCGCATCTTTTATCAGGCGGTCGCACACCTCAGTACCGCGCCTTTCCGATTAGCATAGCCGTCACACCACACCTGATGCCCTATGATGCATTGCATGCACGATGCTGTTGGTGGCCGCTTGCCACAGGGATGGTTGGCCACAGCTGAAATGCTGCTTATATTGCCACACCCAAGACAAAAAACGACGGATCGGAGCACAATGACATGCGCGGAAGGGTTATGTCCGAACATACGCACACTATCCTGCGACTAATGGTCTTATTAGTGGTTCCCATCTGGGCCTTCAGCGCCTTACCGGCAGACAGCCGTGCAGATGACAGCCAGGCCAAATTTTTGTTCTCTTTCGAAAATGATTTTTTTGGCGGAAGCGATAAACATTATACCTCGGCTATTAAATTCACCTGGGTTTCCAGGGACATCCGAAATGACGGCACCCCACCGAAAGGTTGGGGCGGCCTGATCGCTGACAAAATTCCGCTCCGGCGAAATGATTTACAGCAGAACCTGACCTTGTCGTTCGGACAAAACATGTACACTCCTGAGGACACCGCGGCTGAAGACCTGATTGTCAACGACCGCCCCTATGCCGGCTGGACCTACTTGTCTCTGGGATTGCACACTGCAAAGCTGAACACACTGGATTCCTTCGAGTTGACTATAGGTGTCGTGGGCCCATCGTCTCTGGCCGAGAAAAGTCAAAAACTCGTTCATGAATGGATCAACGATAAGGGGCCCAACGGATGGAACAACCAGTTAAATGACGAACCCGGTTTACTGCTGACGTGGGAACGCCACTGGCGTTCGCTTCGCACGCCAACACACACGCTATTTGCAGCCGACCTGATCCCGCACACCGGCCTCACTCTGGGCAACGTCTATACGTATGCCAATGCCGGGTTCGAAGCGCGCATGGGCTACAATTTTCCGGCCGATTTTGGTTCACCCCTCATTCGACCGGGAGGCGGCACGGCAGTTACGGCCTACAGCGGCCATCACCGTTGGCCATCTTTCGGGTTTGTATTTTTTGCAGGTATCGACGGACGCGCCATCGCCCGGAATATTTTTCTGGATGGCAATACCTTCAGGGACAGTCATAGTGTGGACAAAAACTATTTCGTAGCAGATCTATACGCTGGAGCGACATTTATCTACAACCGCCTCGAATTCACCTACACCCATGTCTATCGAACCGAAGAGTTCAAAGATCAAGATGGCGGTCAATATTATGGATCTTTTACGATTAGCTGGACTTACTGATTGCATACGAAAAGCGCTGCTTTCTTGCAATAATCGTTGAAGAAGTTGAATTCCATCTCAAATGGAATCTTTCATAATGGCTGGTGAAGCCATGGATTGAAAATACACCTTCATCTTCTTTTGGCATCAAATATAGCTGCGATCGGCAATCGGAAACCGAAGTATAAAGGTGGTTCCCTTGTCGGCCTTTGAAATTAACTGGATGGTTCCGTTGTGTTTTTGAACAATGGAACTTGTAATCGCCAACCCTAAACCGGTTCCTTTTTCTTCCCCTTTGGTAGTAAAAAAAGGATCGAAAACCGACTGCTGAATCTCTTTTGATATTCCGCAGCCATTATCAGCGATTTCCACATAAACACTGCCATCATTGGCATACGTCTTAATTTCGATTGTAGGTGTGCCTTGGCTTTTTTCCAGTGCATCAACGGCATTGGACAATAAATTCAAAAAAACCTGCTGGAGTCCATCAGCATCACCCAAGATCGGTGGCAGCGCTCCGTCTATAACCCATTGGACCTCGACCATTTTAATTTTGAGTTGATATTCTAATAAGTTTTGTGTTTGGTGCAGAATGCGGTTGAGGTCGACCTCGGCCACAACCTGGTGCGAACTTCTGGAAAAAATGCGAAATTTCGATATAATTGTTTTCAAGCGTTCTATTTGCTGACTGATAATTGTAAAGTAATGCTGCTGCTTTTCTTCTGATAAACCGCCCATATTCATGAGTTCGGCATAGCCACTGATCGCACTTAGCGGTTGCCCGATTTCATGTACGATTCCGGCACTCATTTGTCCAAAAGTACTCATTTTAGCCGACTGCAAGAGCATTGCCTGGCTTTTTTTGATTTTGTCGCTCATCTCATTGAAAGTTTCCGCCAGACTCTCAAATTCGTCACCGCTTGAGATGACTACTTTGTAGCCATACTCACCTTGGGCGATCTTCATCGCACCGGCCTTTAATGTTTCGATGGGTGTTGTTCTGCGTCGGATTGTACTAAAAGAGATCAGCAAAATGATCCAAAAAGTGAGTAGCACCAAAAGAAAAAAGGTGTGCTTGAATCTAGAAACCGGTGCCATGATAGATGCTTTTGACTGGCTTAAAATAATCGTCCAGTCAGAAATGGTAAACCGGTGTTTAAGAAAAAGAGACCAGTAGATGTTGATATAGGCTTCTGGGCCGAAAGTATTCTCATAATTGCCGGAAAACGGATTTTTTTGTTTGATCTTTAAAAAAGGCTCATCAATTGGGAAGTCAAGGTTGCTGGAAATGAGTTTTTCACCGTCTGCTGCAATAACGGTCATCTCGATTTCAGGGGGTAAGGCTCCATTGGCTCCAATCCCCCAGAGATAAACCGGATCGATTTCACCCGCGATGGTGCCCAGCTCCGGCAGGTCCGGCGCGATACGTTTCAGCATATAAATTGAAGGATTGTCCCGATTGGAAGACACAATTCTAAGTATCGTCTGATCATTTTCTATCTGAATGTCGCGGCTTAACGCGGGATATGGATGATCTTTCAAATGGTCGCAAATGGGCGTGGTCCGCCCATCCGCCATCACGAATATGCGTCTTAGGCCATGGCCTTCTCGTTTTATCGGATCAAAGGGTTCATGTTCAATGCTATTTTTGCCGTCTTGCCGAAATTTTTGTGCTACCAGCGCCAGATAATCTTCCATCGCGGCCAGACGCCCGTATATTTGCAATCCGAAGTATTTGCACTGTTGCTGAAGACGTTTTTCAGTGAGAATCGTAAGCTGATGACCAACGTAAAAGTAAGACACTGTCGCGATCGTCAGTAACGGCAGAATCGCACTGAGCACGAACATCAAAAACATTCGCTGCGCGACCTTACTTTTCAAGAACCACTTACCACCTTCCAGCTTTTTGGATATCATGGGATATGCCTTTGATTCTAATACGATGACGCTCGCCCAACAAACGAACCGTCATTGGCTCTGATGATGTCATCCTGACTCTTTTTTGCCGTAAGCGGCGCTGCGCTCTCACCGTCAGGTCCCATACTCCACAAGTCATACGTTGAGTTAATCGGAACCAGGAACTTGTCTTTGCGCCAGCGACCCTTAGGGACCAAATCAAGGCGTTGATATTGGTAAGGATGGCCCCATGGGTCCTTGAGCCCGGTGCGATCGATTTCCGACAGATCGGCCGGCGGCCCCCCTGCTTCAATTTCGAATGCGGTGATTTCGCCTTGCAGAAGCCGAATTTCTTGAATGGCCCGGGCAGTTCTGGCTCTGCGGGCATATTCGGAAATCATCGGCACCGCAATGGCCGCCAGGGTGGCAAGAATAGCGGTTACGATCATCAACTCAATCAGTGTAAATCCGGTGTGATTGGATATTCTTTGAGAATGAGAGAAGGTTCCGTCTGATGGAATAAGCAGATGAAGGCGTAATCGGGAATTCATAATTGAGCAATTGCCATCGCAGCCAGTCTTGCAAGTTTTGTAGATCAACGCCTCAAGATTTCTTATTCGACTGGGTCTATTATCGGCAAATGATAAAAAAAACTTAAATCGGTGTTTCAACCCGAAAGCTCAAATGACGCTACCTTACCAGACAGACAGGCGCTCATACGGATGGATCGGACTGAACTAAAAATGTATTGACGTTAAATGAACGTTCATTTATTTTAGACGCATGCGGATCAAAGATGAGGAAAAACAAGACGCCTTGTTCGAAGCCACTGTTACAGTAGTCAACCAGATCGGCTTTGCATCCAGTTCTGTTTCTAAAATTGCCAAGGAAGCCGGCGTTTCGCCGGCAACGCTCTATACCTATCACAAGAACAAAGAAGACCTGCTGGTCTCGACCTACCTTAATATCAAACGCAAACTCAGCACCATCGTACTGGAAGGCATCAGTGAAGAATTGCCGATCAAGGACAGCTTCAGGAGGGTTTGGTGCAACCTCTTTCAATTCACGGTAAAATACCCAAACTACTTTCATTTTTCAGAGCAATTTTCAAACTCTCCCTACAATGGCCAGATCAATCAAAAAGCAATTGACAAAATGTTCATGCCCATAGCGCAGCTCATACGACAAGGCATCGAACAAAAAATCATAAAAGATGTGGATGTGGATATCATCTCTGCTTTTATCTTTTATCCTGTTATCATTCTGGCCAATCCGCGTCTGTGTAAAACCTTCATCGTGACCGATGTGCAGGTCGAGCAATCTTTCCAACTGGCCTGGGATGCCATCAAACGGTGAGGCGCACCTTTTTTTATGTACTAATAATAATTGAATATTCATTTATTTTTAACTTGATTCTACAGATGGGTAGCGAACTGGCGGTTCCTGAGAAAGACAACAGGTGACATCAACCCCAAAAAAGTGGCACCAAAGAAAGGAGCAAGTACATGGCGGGAAGCACCGAGATTAAGATCTATGATATTATGGCTTGCAATGTGTATTGGGATTTTGAAAAATCCCCCATGCCCAAAGAAACCCATAAAATGCTTGTGGCCCTGTATCCGACCCCAGGTGTTGTCGCACCGGACATGATCGAAGGCATTAAGGCGTACGGACCCAACGGCTATGAAGTGACCTTTGTGAACCAGAAATTCGATAATACCCAACTAAACGGCTGGTTCTACACTCCCGAGATTCAAAACTATTGGTATATGGTCAACCTTCCGAACGGTTTTTTAAAGGAAGGTGAATACACTATCGAGGTCACCAGCAAAGATGGCCGTGTCGTAAGAAAATCACGCATCCAGAACAATGCGCCCGGAGATGCGATAGTGGAAGCGTACGTTAAAAATCAGGACAAAATTTTCGAGTCCTTTTCACCCTCCAAAACCAAGAAACTCGAAAGCGCCTCGCTGAAAGATATCACGCTCAGATGGACTACCCTCAAAGATATCGCCGGCCTGGATGCTTATTATGTAACCCGCCTGGCGCAAGCGTCCACGCCCTTGGCATTTGACGGCAACAATCTCACCTTTTTCGATAACATTTATGCCGAAAGACTTTTCAAGAACGAGCCCACAGCTGGCAAAAACCGTCATCAAGTCGTTATCGACAAAGAACTCAAACCCCAAACGGACTACGGCTACTTTGTAGAAATTACAGACGCCAATGTCGGCGGCGAAGCCAATATTTGCATTTTTCAGCCGCACCAGTTTTTTAATACGCCCTAATGCTCATATCTTCGGTTTATGGTGATCCATTTCGTTCCAGTAAGACACAGGTATGGGGTGTCATAATAAGGTTACGTAGTAATTTTTAGACCCTTTACTAAAAGCATGCACGTCAAAGCGTGCAACATGGGAATGTGAGCATATCAAATCGACAGAATGCCCTCCACTTTACACTTAACACTTCGCCCATAATCACTTGAGCGAAGTGCATAACCAAAATTCGGTTTTTTCCTAATAAAAAAGGCTTCAGAGGAGAGGGGTAGATGTCACAACGGGGTGAATCTTCGCAAGGATTCACCCCGTTGGCATTGGGCTGTTTGAATAGATTTTGCAGATCGTGTTCAGCGGAGCAGGTGGTCAGCGTTGGACCCACCCGCCGCAGACCGGGAAGATCTGGCCGACGAAGCAGTTCGCGGCTTCCGAACTTAAATAGGCGGCAAATTGCGCGTCTTCGCGGGACGATACCAGGCGGCCGAGCGGGACTTCACGTTTCAGTCGTTCCTGGAAGGCCGGTTTGGCTTTGATTTCCTGCGGGAAGTAGGTTGCGTTGTCGACGAAATTCTGGGCGATGGCGTTGACCTGGATGTTGTGGGGCGCGACTTCGACGCCAACAGCCTGAATGTAGGCCAACTGAGCGCCGCGGGCGGCGCTGTAGGTCGATGCGCGTTTCATGCCGCGCAGAGCGGAAGCGCTGCCCATGAGCAGAATTTTACCGGATTGGCGGGCGATCATCTGGGGTAGCACTGCACGTACCAGGCGTGGCAGCGGATCGACCATATGGGCAAACACGTGGCGCCACTCCTCTTCGCCGACCTCTCCGGCCGGCGTGATTGGCGCGGGTACCGCCAGGTGCACTATCAGCACATCCACGCGGCCGGTCGCCTGAATCAGGGCCCGGGGCAGATCGGGATCGCCAAGCGGCCGTTCATCGGCAATGAGGTCGGCGCCGCACTCGGCCAAAACATCACAGAGGATCGGCCCCATGAAGGTGTCCGCCTGGGTGACCAGGATGCGCTTTGCCTTGAGATCGATGATATTCATTATGGACATTCTTTGCGGTTGCAGGTGCGGGTTGAAACCGTTGCCCGTCTGATTAACACTCGCGCACCCGGTTTTAAGGTCGAATACCGAGAGATCTGATGAAGGCGATGATCTGCCAGCGTTCCTGGACGGCGATGGTGCCGGCCAAAGGGGGTTGGCGACCGCCGGGAATGCCGTAGCTGATCTCGTGAAAAATACGGCCGACCGGCAATGTCTGCTGCACCCGCATGCTGCGCAGGTCGCCGGGTGACGGCGCGAAGCTTTGGCCGACGGTGCCGTAACCGTCGTGGTTAGCGCCATGGCACTGAATGCAGTAATAGACATAAGCGCGTTTGCCCTGATCGATGGCCTGTGTATCGGCCAGATCGAAGGGCGCCGCCAGCGTGTCGGGGTCGCTGGTGCGGTAGAGAAGTTCCGAGTCGTTGACCGGAACGCTCATGCCGGACATGACCGGAATGGGCTGCTCATGAGGCTTGACGGCAGGTGTCTCCCACATGCGCCCCACCTGAAGTTGGTCGTCATAGAAGTTGATCACGTTAATGGCAATCACAACGATTGTGACCACTATGACCAGTGCACCGATAATTCTCAGCATTTATTCACCCCCTGCGCCCCGGACATGCTGGGGGTTGGGCAGCGGCCGATAGGTGGCGTACGGTGACGACGCCGGCACATCCTGGACCGGGCGATAGCTCCAGGTCGGCTGGCCCATGTCCGACACGACAAAAAAGGCAAAAAAACCCTTGAACAGGATAATCGCCAGCATGACAGCTATCCATATCCAGGTGCGTCGCGGGGATTCAAAATGTTTTATGGCTTCCATATCAGATTTTCACTCCCATCAAACCGTGCATCAGGATGTATAAAAAACCCCAGATCACCACCCCGGAAATGATCAGCACCATCACTAAGGGAAATGGCGCAACACGGTCCTCGATACCCTCCGGAAAATGGCCGACGATCTCCGATTTTTGCTGTTCGCTGCGCTCATGACGAAAATGCGCATATCCCAAAGCTACCCCGAACACGATCAAAAAAATCAGCCCGCAAAAGATGTAAGCCATGACATGCTGAAAATTGAGAAGATCGAAAAATCGCATATCGCTGTCTCCTTGGCAAATCGGTCCGTCGTCGTATCGGTCTATGCAGCGCAATTGACCCCGAATCAACGAATCGACGATTGATCAATTAACGAAAGTACAGGGCACATATCAACACGGCCGCGCTGGCTGCAAGCCCGCCCGATGCCAGCACGAACAACCCGTACACTTCCCACCGCCCGATGCGTGACATGCCCGCCGGCGGCGCCTCGTCCACCTCGCCGCGTAAGGGCAGAAAGCGCGCCCGCTGCTGGTCCTGAAACTGCCCGTTGCGTAACCCCCAAAAGAACAAGGCCAGGCTGATGGTCAACCCGATTAAAATATAGGCAATGAAATAAGGAAAGTACATAGTAGTCGGTTTTATCTTAGGGTTTCAGGTTTCAGGTGAAGGTACACGACAGCAATATAGCATATCGGCCAGAACACCTTCACTTTGCACTTTCTTCTTTCGGCTCGTAGGCCGCATCGATCCCGCGCGGTTCGGCATTTGCATCACTCTGATCGATGAAGTAAACGGCCACGTAGTTGCCGACGTCCCAGATCTTTTCCGATTCCAACTCGCGTTTGAAGTAGGGCATGGCCGTGCCGGTGATGCCGTTCATGATCTGGTAGTAGAGAATCCCGCCGCTGATCTCGCGATTCTTGAGGATGGTGAAATTGAGTGGCGGCGGATAAATCCAGGGTTGGGCCGGCCCCATGCCGTCGCCGACCGGCCCGTGGCATCCCAGGCAAAAATCCTGGTAGATCTTGTGGCCGCGCGCCAAGCCGGCTTCGCTGGTCGGGTAGGGATTGGGCAAATCGCGCCATCCCTGCGGGATATTTTCGCTCAGCCAGCGCACATTGGCATCCGGGCCGGCTTCGTAGGCCTTGATGGCCTCGGTCTTCCAGTGGACCTGGCGGGCCATGCGGTGGTCGGCATCTTTGAGGCCCAGGCTTTGCACGTACTGCGTCAACGGTTTCAGATCGGCCTCCTTCAGAAATCCAAAAGCGGGCATCAGCGACAAGGGCCGCGTGAACCGCGGGTTCATAAAATGGGCAATGTGCCAGTCGTCGGGATGCTCGCCGCCCTCCTGGGACAGATCGGGACCGGTGCGCTGCGAACCGAGCAAAATGGGTTGATCGACGACATAATCGCCTGCCTGGGCGATGCGTTCGGCACCCAGGCCCCAATCGATGGTGCGGATCGACTGGGTGTGGCAGTAAACGCAGCCGTTGGCGATGTAGAGTTGGCGACCGGCAGCCTCCAGGTCGGTGCGGCTGCGAAAAATCTCCGAAGGTTGGGTTTTGCTGGTATGGGCAAACGGCAGGACCACCACCACAAACACCACGGTAAACAATATCAGGACGCTGCCGATGACGACGGCAAGAGGGGTCATTTTCATGACGGGGCTCCACTTCCGGCCCACATGGACCGAACGATATTATACAGGCCCAGCAAGGCCGAAGTGAAGATCAGCAGCCCCAGACCGGCCCGCACCACATAGTAAACATGAATTTCAGCGAGTACGCGATAGACCGTTTCGCCGTTGAGCCAGGAATTGCCTTGGATCAGACCGGCGATGGTCAGCACGATGGTGAAGCCCACCATGCCGATCAGGACCATCCAATACTGGAAGTCGGCCAGAAAGCGGCTGAACAGGGGCCGGCCGGTGATCTGGGGGATGACGTAGTAAATGCCGCCCAACGCGATCATCCCGGCAAACCCCAACACGCCGATGTGTGAATGAGCGATCACCCAATTGTTGAAGTGGGTCACACGCTGCACGTCGGGCAGGGCCATCAGCGAGCCTTGGATGCTGACGAAAAAGTACATGATCGTGCCGGTGAAAACGAATTTACCCCCGATATCGGCATGAATCTCCCCCAGCTTGCCTTTGGCCGTGTACCAGATATTGATCAGAAAGGCCATGACCGGGATCACCATGGCGATGCTGTCCACGATGGCCACCACCTTGAGCCAGGTGGGCACCGGCACCTGCAGTAGATGGTGGGTGCCGATGTGCGTGTAGACCACGATCAGAGCCCAGAACCCCAGCAGAGAAAGGGTGTGGCTGTACAACGGGTTGCGCGTAACGCGCGGAATGACATAATAAGCCACGCCGGCCGAAAGGGGCGTCAGCAGCAGCCCGAAGATATTGTGCCCGTAGAACCAGAGCAAAATGGCATCCGGGATGCCGACTAAAGCGCCACTGTTGGGCCGCCAGACGACATTGCCCAGCGCATAGGTGCAGGCGGTCAGAATGGCGGCGGCCAGAACGTACCAGACCGACACGTAGAGAATCGGTTCCTGGCGCTGTTTGACGGTCATGATGAAGTTGAAAAAAACCAGGCCAAAAGCCGCCACGATGGCCACATCGATCGGCCAGACCAGTTCCGCATACTCGCGCCCCTGAGTCAGCCCCATGCTCAGAGTGACCACCAGCGCGACCAACGCCAGGTTCCAGAGCAACGCGGTAAAAAGCCCCATGCGCTCGCTGTACAAGTTGGTGACCAGAAGTCGCGGAATGAAGTAAAAGGCCGCGCCCAGCAGCCCCGGCGTGACAAAGCCGAAAAGCACCAGATTGACATGGATCGGCCGCACCCTGCCGAACACGACTCCGCCAATATTTTCGGTGATGTCCGGTGCAATCAGTTCCGTCGCCCCCAGCAGCCCGTAAAATGTCGCAACAGTCATCCACAGCGCCGAGGTCAGACAAAAAGCCTTGGCGGTGGCATATGTCAACCGGCCCTTATCTCGAGGCAGCTGATCGTTGCCGATTTTCTCTGTTTGCCGCGTCTGTTCCTGAATCAGCATAATAGGTCCATCGAGTTCTTTTGTTATGTCGGTTTTTTAAACACGCTATCAAAGCAAGCACAAACATATAAAAAAGACAGAATACCTTTCCCTTCCACTTTACACTTTCCACGCTACACTCCGGCGCAGCCGGATCAACTGTGACACGCCAACCAGCAGTCCAGGTTCACCTGGCGCTGGCGGTGGCAGTCCAGGCAAAAACCCATCTGGAAGCGCGTCCCCTTAAGTCGGTCCGTACCTTTGACGTCGCCGTGGCATGACTCGCAGGCAACCTCCTTTTTGATATGACGCTGATGGTTGAACTGCACATGCTCGGGTACATAAAACACTTTTACCCATGGTGTGGGCGTATTGGTGTTGTAGTACGTGTGTTCTTTGCGGATCTCCGGGTGATTGGCGATGATGTAATTGTGACAGTAAAGACATTTTTCCACGGGCGGCAGGCCGGGATGCGCGGAGCGTTCCACGAAGGGGTGGCAAAAGCGGCAGTCGATCGCTTTGACGCCGGCGTGCAATTGATGGCTGAAAGGAATCGGTTGGGCCGCACCGATGCGCGTAGCCGGCGAGGCATAGAAGAAAAACACGAAGCCCAGTGCCAGAAAAACGGATGCCGCGATCCAGAACAGCGGCCCGCGGTTGATCCATATGCCGCGAAGGCTGTCGCCCAGTGCCGAAAAAAAACGCGCGGGGCGGCCGCGGGTGCCGATCAGAATCGCCGCCGCCAGCAGGGTCAGCAGCGTCAAGGCGGTGATCAGGATCTCCATCAGCGGTTCTCCTCCGGTAGAACGTTTAGAATTTCAGGGAATTGCCGCAGGTAGACGAAAACGGCCCCGATCAACAAGCCCAGGAAACCCAAGGCGATCATGCCATCGGCCCAACTCAACGGCACGGCCGGCACGTGCGTGTGATACACCGGTCCGAGCAGCAGAAGGTGCTCCAGCCACATACCCGCGATGACCAGGCCGCAGATCACGATCATGGCCGCCGGAATGGTTTTGATGCGCTTGTTGATCAGGATCAGGAAGGGCGCGATGAAGCAGCCGATAAAAACCGTCCAGGCCAGCCGGTTCCAGGGCGCGGTCATGGTGCGCTCGATGACGTAAGCGGTCTCCTCGGAGATATTGCCATACCAGATCACAACCAGCTGGGCGTAGAAAAAGTCGGCCCACACCAGGCCGAAGGCGAAAAAGAGTTTGCCGATGTCGTGGAACTGGGAAGATTTCAGGCGGAAAGCGGTGGCGCGGCTCAAATGCAGCACCGCAGCCAGAATGATGAGTGCGCCGAATCCCACGTAGATGGCTTTGACAAACGAGTAGGCCCCGAACAGGGTCGAGTACCAGTGCGGGTCCATGCTCATGACAAGATCGTATCCCAACAGTGACAACACTATCGCGAAGGCCAGCATGTAAAGCCCGCTCAGAACCGTCTTGCGGCTTTGGTACCGCTCGGCATCGGGCGGCCGTTTCTGCCAGCGCCGCAGCAGCCATCGGCCTGTCATACCCGAAGCGCCGCGCGAGCTGAGCTTGAACCACAACGCGTGGTAGAGATAGGCAAAGCCCAGGCTGTATAAAATGAGCAGGCCGATGCCGTCGCGTGCGAAAAGAAAAGACACATTGAGCCATACTTCTTTGCCGTGCAGATCGGTCCCGCTCCAGAGAAACAGGTAACTGCGCCCGGCGTAGAGAAGCAAAAAAAGGACGAACGAAATGGGGAAGAAAGCCGTGAAGGCTTCGGCCAGATCGGCCAACGGTCCGCTCCAGCGCGCGCGCACCATGTGCATCAGGGTCGCAAACAGCACGGCGCCATGCGCTATGGCCGAAAAAAGCAGAAAGCTGATGAGATAGGCCTGCCACGCCCTGGCCGGATCACCGGCAGCCACCTGGAAGATAAATGTCGCCGCGCCGACGGCGACAAAGAGGAGTGCCAGACCGGGTGCAAGCGGCCAACGGGCACGCTGGGAAGGCGCTGTCCGGGCGTCCGTCGTTTTGTCCTGACCCAAGCCTTCCAGGGTTTTGCTATGGGTTGTCGTAGACATTGATTTCCGCCCCTTTGGCTTCAAACAGCCGGTACAGATCGTTCTTCTTCGCCGTCTCGCAGCTGACCAGCACGCCGAACTTATGGCCGGTAAAGCGCGGATCATAGCGTTTGTACACCCGAAAACGTGGCAGACGCGCCTGGCTGATCAAACCGAGCACATTGCCGAATATGGCGAAAAGAATGGTAAACTCGAAACCTACGATGAAAAAGGGAATCAGGGCCACGACAGGCTTGCCGCCGACGATCATGCTCCAGCGCGCGGCCGTGAAGGCGGCCAGCGCAAATCCGGAGAAAAATCCGATGATACCGCCGGCCAGGGTGAACCAGCCCACCTTGCTCTTGGGCAGATCGAGAGCATCGGCGATGACATGGCTGGGAATCGGGCTGTGGACCCGCTCCAGCGTGTAGTCCGATGCGCGCAGATCGCGAATGGTCGCGGCTGTCTGCGATTCACTGCCAAAGATCCCCATCAGAGACACGCGTTCAGCCGACATGGGCACCGCCTTCATGCAAGGTCTCCTTGATCTCGGTCATGGCCACCGAAGGCATGTGTTTAACGAAAAGAACGAACAGGAAAAAGAATAGACAGAAACTGCCGAGCATGATGCCGAACTCGATGAGCGTGGGCCGGTACAATCCCCAGGCATGCGGCAAAAAATCGTGAGCCACCGAGCCGATGATGATGACGAAGCGCTCATACCACATGCCGATATTGACGAAGATGGAGATTATAAAAAGCCAGCGCAGGTGGGTGCGGATCTTGCTGAATAGAAAAAGCAGCGGGATCAAAGTATTGCAGGTAACCATGATCCAGTACTCGAGCGCATAGTCGCCCAATGCGCGCCAGCGGAAGGTTTCCATCTCCACGATGTTGTGGCTGTACCAGGCGATGAAGACTTCCGTGCCATAGGCGAAACCGACGATCAGACCGGTGAAGACAATGGTCTTGGCAACGCTTTCCAGCACCCGAATGGTGATGATGTTCTCGTAGTGGAAGATCTTGCGCAACGGAATCATCAAAGTCAGCACCATGGCCAACCCGGAATGAATGGCGCCGGCCACGAAGTACGGTGCAAAGATGGTGGTGTGCCAGCCGGGAATCACGCTCAGAGCGAAGTCCCAGGAAACCACGCTGTGCACCGATATGACCAGGGGCGTGGCCAAGGCGGCGAAAAAGAGATAACCGCGCGTGTAATGGCGCCATTGCTCAAACTCGCCGGTCCAACCCATCGATAACACCCCGAAAATTTTGCGGCGCACCCCTTGGGAGCGGTCGCGGATGGTGGCCAGGTCGGGCAGCATGCCGGTGTACCAGAACAGCGAACTGACCGTCAGATAGGTGCCGATGGCCACAACGTCGAACATGAGCGGGGACTGAAAATTGGGCCACAGGGTTCGCTGGTTGGGCAGAGGCAGCATGTAGTAAACCATCCAGACCCGTCCCAAATGGATGAAGGGGTAGAGACCGGCGGTGCAGACGGCAAAGACGGTCATGGTTTCGGCCGCGCGCGCGATCGGGTTGCGCCAGCCTGCGCGGAACAGGTGCAGGATGGCCGAAATCAGGGTTCCCGAATGGGCAATACCGACCCAGAAGACAAAATTGATCAGGTAAGTCCCCCAGTGCACGGGATTGTTCTGCCCGCCGACACCAATGCCGGTCAGAATCTGGTAGAGCCAGCAGGCGGCGCCTATCAGCACACCACCGAAGAGCAGAGCCACTGTCAGCCAATACTGTCGTCCCGGCGGCCGCAGGGTATCCAGAACCGTGTTGTCGATTGACTCGTAGGTAAGTAGTTGACTCATGTTTAACCTATGGGTTCGGCTTGGCCACTATTTAAGTTAAATAAACAATCTGGTTAGCCACTTCGGTCAAGTAAGATACGGGGGTGGGGTGACGTAGGAAACCCCCGGTGATCCGGGTGGGTGGTCCGCGCCACCATCCATTCGATTAAGTGAGGCTATAAGGTATGCTCCGGACGGGCCGCAAACTCGCTGCGCTCAAACAGTGCGGCCCCATGTCCTGCGCACACCCTATGCCTCACTAAATCTCGTGGCTGACGTGGCACGGACCACCCACCCGGATCACCTCCTCCGTGCCAATCCCGAAATGAACACCTTTATCAAAAGCATGCACGTAAAAGCGTGCACATGGGGGAGGTGATCATGTCAAATCGACAGGATGCCTCCCTTTACACTTTAAACTTTACACTTAACACTTCGCCCATTATCACTGGAACGAACTGGATAACCAAAATAAAATTTCCTATATCTCCTGCACCACCTTCTTCAAATAGATCACCGCCGGCTTCGTGTTCAGATAGCCTAAAACCTGATACGCTCGCGGGTCGGCCAACCGTTTGCGTACGGCGCTGTCAGGGTCCATCAGGTTGCCAAACACAATCGCGTCCGTGGGGCAGGTCTGCATGCAGGCCGTAACCACTTCGCCGTCGCGGATGGCGCGGTTGTCGTTTTTGGCCTGGTTGTGGGCCGCCTTGATGCGCTGGATGCAAAAGGAGCATTTTTCCATCACCCCCTTGCCGCGCACCGTCACATCCGGGTTGAGCTGCATGTTCAGCGGTTCGGGCCATTGCCACTCGAACCAGTTGAAGCGCCGCACCTTGTATGGACAGTTCTGGGCGCAGAAGCGCGTGCCGATACAGCGGTTGTAGATCTGGTTGTTGAGCCCCTCTTTGGAGTGATGCGGCGCGTAGACCGGACAGACCGCTTCGCAGGGTGCGTTGTCGCAGTGCTGGCACAACATGGGCAAAAAAATCAAGCGCGTCGGGTCCAGCTGATCCTGGTAGCGTTCGATGCGGATCCAGGCCATCTCGCGGCCTTTGATGACCTGCCGTTCGCCGGCCACGCCCACGTTGTTTTCCGCGTAGCAAGCCGCCACGCAGGCGCTGCAGCCGATGCAGCGATCCAGGTCAATGACCATGCCCCAGCGATAGCCTTCGTGGGCGTGGCTCGGATAAATATCGCGCGCATGATCATAGCCCTCGGGCAGCGGCAACGTAAACGGAAAGGTCTCCATGGTCAGCCCCTGCCCCAATGCGTCGGGTTCGCCGGCCTTGGCCAGGGGCACACTGAGAGCGATTTTGCGGTCGTACTGGCGCGTTTCGCCGGAAACGAGCGCCAGGCGCTGGGCTGCCCCCTTTTTTTCCAGACGGGTCACCGATGCTGTGTAGTCGGGCGCGCCAGACAGCGAATCGGCGGCAGCGCCGAACAGTTGGACCGGCTGCGAGCCTTGGTCTTTGGCGTAGCGGCCCATGGCCGTGTGCCCCTGACCCAGTGAAATCGCGACCAGCTCCGGATGCTGCCCGGCGTGGCTGTAGGCCGGCAAGGTCACCTGGCCATGCACGGTTTCCACCTGGATGGTTTGGCCGTCGGCCCAGTCGTTGGCGGCCATGACCTGCGGATGAAGCAGGGCAAGTGTCTGCCAGGCCACCTGGGTGATCGGATCGGGCATTTCCGCCAACCAGGGCCGGTCGGCACTGCGACCGTCGAAAAAGCGCAGGGAAGCGGATGCGTGAACCACGCTCTGCGCTTTTTCGAGATAAGCCGGCGCGGGAATCAGGCCGGCCAGTGTCCGGATGGTTTGCACGTCAAAACGGGCCTTGGGAGCGGCGGCGCTGCTTTCGACATCAAACCGGCCACCGCGCTGAATGGTCCGCAGCCACGCCGCTTCGGTGGCGATGCGCTCACGGTCGCTCAGGCGTTGCGTCACATACTGGCGGTACTCGTCGGCCGGACGTTGCGGCGTGGGCCATGCATTCAGAAAGAGATCGCCGACGTTGGGCACCTCGCCCGTTTTACCGGCGACGGGCTGCAGGGTGCCGACCACGCCCGGCCGGCTCTCGTAAGCATCCCAGGACTCCAGGGCGTGCTTTACCGGCACGATCAGATCGGCGGCAGCCGCGGTTTCGTCCATGATGGTGCCGAAGGCGACGATGAATGGATTGCCGTCAGCGAAGACTTTGGTCAGGGCGGCATCGGACGGCAGATGATACAATGGGTTGACGTTGTTGAGCAGCAGCAGCTCTGCCGGCCGCTCGGCCTGGCGCTGCCAGAAAGCATTGATGGCGGCGCGCGGCTGGGCGATCTCGACCCGGTGGCGCTGATCGAAATCGTAAAGCGCAAAGGTTGGATCAAGAAGCGCGTTGAGCAGCAGCGCGGCCAGGTCGAGGGCTGCCGAAGTACGACCGGCGGTGGCAGTTGCCCCGGGCAGCACCAGCGGGCGGCGCGCGGCAATCAGGCGCGCGGTCAACGCCTGGAAATCTTTGCGTTCCAGGCCGGCGCGTTCGATCATGGCCGGATAGGCCGCACTCAGTTGCGCAAGCGCGTTGCGAAAGGCGTCGGGCAACGGACGGCCATGGCCCTGGTCGAGGAGCTGCCGGATCAGGGCCATGGCAATGATGATTTGGCTGCCGGGCCGGCACATCAGCCAACGATCGGCATTGGCGGCGGTCAGGGATTGGAAAGGGCCGATATGGATAAAGGCGCCCTTGCGACCGTCCGCCAGCGTGTGCATCGCTTTAAACCGCCGGCTGTACTCCACTGGCGAAAGCCAGGTTTCCAGAAAGTCGGCCCCGAAACCGACGATCAGATCGGCCTGATCCAGGCGATAGCCGGGCAGGATGGGACGGTCAAAGAGTTGGGCGTGGGCGAATTTGAGCGATTCGTAGGCCAGCGGCTCGAATACCAACGCGCCCTGGGAGCGGCAGGCCGACAACATCCCTTCGAATACGGACAGCAGGTCATCGCCTACCACTTCGGTCAGCAGGGCCACCCGGTCGGGGCCGTTGGCTGCCGCCTGGGCCGCCCGTTGCCGGATCAATGCGGCTGCTTCTGCGAACGAGATCTCTTCGAAGCGGTTGTTCACTTTGCGCAAAGGCCTGCGAATGCGGTCCGGATGATAAAGCCGTTGCAGGGCCGCGTGACCGCGCGCACACAGTTTGCCCTGGTTGATGGGATGCAGCGGATTGCCTTCCAGCTTGATCACGCGGCCTTCGCGATTTTTAGCCAGTACCCCGCATCCGACCGGGCACTCGCGGCAGGTGGTAGCATACCAGGCCGGCTCGCCGGTCACCATGTCCTCGGAAGTGCGCACAAGGGTGTAGAGATGTCTTTCCGGGTGGGCGTTGCAGCCGACGGCAAAGGCGATGCTGCCCATGCCGGTGGTTTTGAGGAAAGTTCTTCGATCCATTCACTGCGCCTTGTTTATACTGCCTGTTCGGGCAGATGTGTTGGCTCGCTCTCGCTCGCGGATCTATCCAAAAACGAAAAAAAGACACATGGGAATGACAGCGGCGAACAGCGGGGCGAAGTATTTTCTCAACAAAGATAAAGAAGCAAAGGCAACGGTAACTGAGAAAAAAGTAGCAGAAGGCCTACCGGCTTGTCAACGGATTCTCCCCGAAGATCCAAAGTCCACGAGCAAAAACACTGGACACGACCGAGGGCGACGGCAGGCGCCTTATACCGGCAACCCCGCCTGCTGCATCAAGGGCAGCAAGTGGACCAAGCTCCTGCGGCCGGCCTCTTCGGGTTGATCGACATACGGATAGAGTTCCAGGCTGATGTCACGACTGTAGCCCAGCCTTTGCATCGCTTGGAACACCGAAGGATAATCGATGGCGCCCAGGCCGGCAATCAGGTGATTGTGGCGGCGGTCGGCGGCAATGTCTTCGATGTGCATGTGCCCTACCCACTCGAACAACTCTTCCAGGGCAGCGGCTGGATCTTCACCCGCGCAGAAAAAATGACCGATATCGAAATTGACACCCACGGCGTCGCAACGGATCTCGCGCACGAAAGGTTTGATTTCCGCGGTGCGCTCCATGAGCAAGTTGGGTTCGGGTTCGATCAGCAGTTGCACACCCAATGCTTCGGCCCTGGGGATCACCTGATCCAGGCCTTGGTGAAAAAAGCCCAGGGCCTCCTTGCGTGTCATGCCTTTTTCCAGGGGGCCACCAGGAGGCACCGAGATATTGGCGCATCCCAGAAAGGCGGCGATCTCCAGGCAATCCAACGTGTGTGCCACACGAATCGCGCGCCGCGCGGCGTCGGGTTCAATCCAGGAAGGCAGATAGGTGTCTCCGACCGCAAAAAGCGTAAAGCTGTTCAAGTTGGTGGGCGAAAGTCCAGTCGCGGCCAGCCGCTCCTTTACTTCGGTCAAGCGGTCCGCACCATACTCGGGCGGATAGAGATGGGGCTGGTCGCACATGATCTCCACCCCTTTAAAGCCGAGTTCGGCCATTTTATCGAATGTGTCCAAAAGCGCATGTTTGACAAAGGCATTGGTGCTGTACCCGAAGACCATCTGCGATCCTTTCTTATTCCTTGACTATCAGCGAATGGGCGCTTTGCCCTGCGGCTGGTACGACCCTATTTTTGACTCTAGCCGATCCAGGGCGGTCAACTGATCCTGGAATGTGACTGCCGGGTCGGCTCCGACCGGCTTTTTGAAAAAGAATCCGAGTTCGGGCACCGGACCGCCGATAGCGGCTTTCTTCAAAGCCGCCGCCCAGCGCGCCAGATCGATGGCCATGGGGGCCGCCAAAATGCTGTCGCGTCCCTGCAGGTTCAAACGCAGACTCATGGGCATACCAAAAACCCCTTTGAAATCGATCACATCCCAGGCTTCCTTGGCGTCGCCGCGCGGTGGGTAATAATCGATGCGTACGATGTGACTGGCGCTGTCATACCCCTCGCCCACTTGGTAGCCGAGAATGTCATCGAGCAGGCGCGTCTTGTTGTTAAGCTTGCCGCAAGCGCGCTCGGGGTCCATCAGGTTGCGACCGTCGGCATTGCCCAAAATGTTAAGGCTATACCATCCATCCACGCAGAGTGAGCGCGCCTTGAACGCCGAGGCCAGAACCACTTTCAGGTAAGTCTGGCCGGTTTTACCGTCCCGCCCGGCCAATGGAATGCCGCGCTGGTCGGCTTCACGGCATATCACGGGCAGCTCAACTGTATTAGGGCTGAAATTAACGATGGGTACACCCGACAGCAGCGCCGCCACGGTGTAGCCCAGGTCCGGCAGGAGCGGTCCCTCCATGCGCAGCAGGTCCTCCAGGGTTTCCATGCGCTGGGCCTGCTCGGAGTCACAGGCCGCCGGCAGCAGGTTGACCAGAACCGGTTTCGCATTCGGCCAGCGGTTCATGAACGCCTGTATGTCGTGGCGGATGACATCCACCTGATCGGCCAGAGGCGCACCTTCCGCCGGGGCTGGCCGGATATCGCACCGGTCGACCGCAGGAAGATGATCTTTCCATGCGGATTCGGGCAGGACGCCGTGCAGGCGGATCCGCTCGGCCAGGCTTTCTACGGCCCGGTCCCAACCGGCCACCACAATCCGGCGCGGATCGCCCAGATCGGCGAATTTTTCGGCGGTTGTCAGTCCGGAAAGAATAGCGGCAGCGCCTTCGGTTTGCAGTTCGGCCGCTGCCAGGGCCACAGTCGTTCCGATGGCGCCTTTGGCACCGGCGATCATAATCAGAAGAGAGGGGGACATCTCTACATCAGAGTGGGTCATCATTCCTCTACACACGTATGTCGGTTGGATTATCGGTTCCGAAAATGTACGTAAACAGAGTCGCTCAGAAAAAGATAACCATAAAGAGCGGTCGTCCTTTTGTCAAGGCAGTGAATTCCAAATAATGACGCGTAGAACCAACGGATCAAGTGGCCAAGTAGAGGCGCAGGCAGGTGGTGAACCCACCTGCGACAAGATTCAGGCGCTACTCGGCAGCGACCCCGCCGCCCATGATAAACCCCTTGGAAAAGCCACCAGTGGAAGAAGGGGTGCCGGCAATCTGGGCGAGATATGTCTGACCCAGATTCTGGATATGCTGCCGGGTGTTGTCGAAGTAATTGAAATGAATCTGTTCTTCATCGATAATCGCTTCGAACAGCTTCACACTGGTGCTGTCGCCGTTTTCGCGGCAGATCAGCAGGTACTGGTTGTAGACATCGATCGTGTTGTCCTCCAGATCGGCGTCGAATGAAAAAGCCGTTTCGACGCTCTGTCCTTTTTGTGTTTTGGCGGCCGGCTCGGCAACCGGCTCACCGCCCAGTTCCTTGATGCGTTCGGCGAACATCTCCGCGTGGCGCATCTCGTCGATGGCGATCAACTTTACCTTGGCCGCCAGCTGGCCATAATCCATATCGTCCAGATTATAATGCTGGTTCATGTATTGAGCGATGGCATGCAGTTCCATCGCACGCGCTTTGTTGAGAACATCGATCACACGGGTCCTGCGCTCTTCCTTGGAACCTTTTTCCATAACATCCCTCCTTTGTGTTTGATCGTTAACGCAAATAGTGCGGCACTTTAGAAGCCGTCATTATGCGTGGCGGTCGTCTCAATTATTGATTGCCGTCCGGATCGAACGTCAACATACTCCAATCGATATTTTTGGCAGCCGCTTCGAGTTCTTCCAGTGGAATTTCGGGCAGGCTTTTGCGGTCCGGCCGCAGCCGTTTGGCTTCGCGCAGGTAAACATGAACAATCTCTTTGCTGGTACGCGTGGTATTCCAGTGAATCAGCACCCGGATGCAATGGCCCAATCCATCCGGCACTTGCATTTCGTGGCCGCACATCAGAGCGACATCATACCAGCCGAGCTGACGGGCCGCCAAAGCCGGATAGGTGGCGTTCAAATCCAGGGTTGTCGTGAAGTAAACGCTGGCGACATCTTTTGCATCGATCTGATTGGCGCGCAAAATGACAAAAAGCAATTCGCGCGTAGCTTCCAAGATGGCTTCCGGGGTGTTGCCGCCCGCCGTGGTGGCACCACGGATCCCGCGGCAGCGCATGCTACAGGCACCGCTACTTTCATCTGTGCTGCTGTTCATCCGTTCCTCCGCATCAATTCAGAACCTCTACGCCCCATAGCCATGGGATCCATACGTCATTGTTAATGGTTGCATTCTTGATCGCCGCGGCATCCCCGGCAGGCAGAATGACGACACCCCCCGCCGTGGACCACGGGTGACACCGATGCGTTATAAATGCAGCGGGTGCCTTCGGCCGTCAATGTCGATGGTGGTTTTCGAATAGGTCAGTTTATTGATAATCTTGCCATCTTTCAGATGAATGACATCGACGCCTTTGCGCTTTTCGATTTTTCCCTGAAATTCTTTTTCAGGGCACGGCCATTCCAGCGTCCAGCGGAAAAGAACCTTCTGTTCTTTTTCATCGATGAACAGTTCTTCCTCGACAAACCGGAATGCACGCTGCGCGAACCAAGGCTGCCATGCCTTGCGCAAGGCGTGCTTGCCGACCGCTTTGCCGCCGGTCCAGTTTTCAAACAGCACGTCGTCATGCATCAGGGCCAAGACGCCCTCCAGTTCGAACCGTTCCCAGGCACGGTTCCAGGCCGTGAAAGCACTATGGATCTGCTCCCGAGACAATGTCATATCGATTCCAATCACTTAAGGCGTTTGTCGCAAGGCATCAAGACTCTTGGAGGTCACAGGTTCGTCCCTGCGTATGTCCTTGCATTCGGTCCAGGACATGCGCGATAAACCTTTCCGCATCGCCGGGTCCCGCGACCGACCATATCGTCGAACCCCCAAAAGCGCTCAGGTCGGCGCAGACGGTCGGGCATCCATGGACCACCAGAATCAGGTCCAAGTCCCTACTATCCGACCGCACGAACACCGCCGCGCCGCGCAGGCGCTCTTCGATCGTCTGCACCACGGCCAGTCGATCGTAATCGGGCTTGCAGCCGCCGCAGTATTTGAGCCCGATCCTCAGCGGTCCGGCATCACGCATCCTCGATGCCGGACAGTTTTTGGGCGGCCCTCTTTTTCTCGCCCATGTTGGCCAGACGTGAGATCATGATGCGCTGGGCCTGGGGTGAACCCGCGCCGTGCATGGACTCGGTCAAGTATCCGACGGCGGCCGTGCCCAGAGTGAGGTTTTCAATCAACCGCAGAATACGCATGCGATTCATCGTAGGCACATCACAATTGCCTGCATAATATTTGTTCAACCATTTACCGGTCGCTGGAGATGTAAAATCATCTTCGGCCGGCATGGTGACCATCAACCCGCCGGCGATGTCCTGTGCCAGTCGGGCAATTTCGTAGGGAAAGCGGGTCACATTCTGTTTGTGCACGTTGGCCAGCAGCTTGTCGACCACATAGGTGCCGCTGGGCTCCTTGTGGCCTTCACTGGCGCAGGAGATGCACCCGCAGTAAAGGGTTTCGTTGAGATGGTTCATCTCGATGATCTTGTCTTTGACATGTGAAGCGCGTTCGGCGCCATTGTATTCGGCGGCGGTCTGGGCTGCGCCGATCAGCACGTCGCCAACACCCACTTTGCAAGCATAGCTTTGACGATGATAAGAGGCGAAATTTTCGACAAGGCTGCCGGCGAATTCATACTCTTTGAACATGAATATGCGTTCCCAAGGTACGAAGACATCGTCGAAAACGACCAAGGCCTCATGACCGCCGAAAAGGGCGTTGCCGCGGTCCAGGTTGCCCGATTCCAATTTGCGCGTATCGCACGACTGGCGGCCCATGATATAAAGGATGCCTTTGGCGTCGCTGGGCAAGGCGAAAGATATGGCATAATCCTTGTCTTCCGCGCGCATGGCGATAGTGGGCATTACGATAATTTCGTGGGAGTTGACCGCGCCGGTCTGATGGGCCTTGGCGCCGCGCACGACGACACCGTCAGCACGCTCTTCGACCACGTGCAGGAACAGGTCCGGGTCGGCCTGCTGGTGCGGCGCCAGCGCGCGGTTGCCTTTGGGATCGGTCATGGCGCCGTCGCAGGTCAGGTCGTTCTCCTGAACGAAGGTCAGATATTTGATAAAACGTTGATTGTATTGGGTCCCGTGCTTCTTGTCGATATCGAAGGTAACGATGGACAAGGCATTGAGCGCATCCATGCCGACGCAACGTTGAAAGCAGCAGCCGGTCGCACGTCCCATCAAACGGCCCATCTTGCTCTTTTTAACCAAGTCACCCACGTTCTGATGGATGTGAGTGAAGCGGTTAATGCGTTTGCCGGTAATGTGCGAGGTCGCCGTCATGATATCTTCATATTCAGGTCGCTGCGCCATTTCATAGGTTTTGGCCACGGCATTCATGGAAGGTCGGATGATCGGATCGTCGACCACGTTTTCAACCCGTTTTCCAAACATGTAAACTTCAAAATTCAAGAGCCTGAGACTCTGCTCGTATTGCTCGGCTGTCATCATGGCCTATCCGTTCCTTTCTGTTGCAACGCGGCGTTGCCGGGGATTAAGCGGTTGGGATTCTGAAACTATAGGAAATGCGCAAATGATGTCAAGGGAAAGGCGTGGGCGTGGGCGCTTTACACTTAACACTTTTTTTCTTTCTTTTTCTACGCATATATTTTCATTACTTCTTTCAGGAACTGGACGGCTTCATTGAATGGGCGCTGAAAGGAATTTCTGCCGATGATCGAACCGAATCCGCCGCCTTCGCGAATGGCTCGAATATCTTCGAAAAAGGCTTTTTCATTCGCTTTTGATCCGCCGGAGAAGATCACCATGCGTTTGCCTTCGAAAGCACTCTGGACCACATGGCGTACGCGTTCGGCCATTGTGCCGACAGCAATGTTCTGAGCTTGGTACACTTTGCGGGCGGCATCCAGCTCAATATGATCGCTGGGCAATTTGACCTTAATGATATGAGCACCTAATTGGGCGGCCAGGTGGGCGGCATAGGCGCACACATCGATGCCGGTCTCCCCTTTTTTAGACAGACCCGACCCACGTGGGTAGGACCAGATCACCACTGCCAGACCGCTCTCTTTGGCCTCCTGGGCGATGGCGCGAATTTCCTGGTACATCGTCTTGAAGTGGGCCGATCCGGGGTAAATGGTAAACCCCACAGCCACGCAGCCCAGGCGCAGAGCGTCCTTGACCGAAGCGGTGACCGATGGCACGGGATCGCCGCCATCCGGGGCCAGGGAGTCATGGTTGTTAAGCTTGAGAATAAGCGGAATCTCTCCGACATGGTCCGAAACCGCGGCTTCCAGAGCGCCCAGGGGGGCGGCGTAAGCATTGCAGCCGGCCTCCAGGGCGAGCCGGAAGTGATAGTCCGGATCGTAGCCGGCGTCATTTTCGGCGAAGCTGCGCGCCGGTCCGTGTTCAAATCCTTGATCCACCGGCAAGATCACCATCCGGCCGGTGCCGGCGAGGGTGCCGTGCGTCAAAATTCTGGCCAAATTGGTCCGTACCCCCGGATTTTCGCCACGGTAATGAGACAGAATGGAGCGAATTTTTTCATTCATGATCGCTTCTCCTTGGTTGAGGTAGGTTCTCAGCGCGAACACGAAATCGCCTCAATCGATCGGCATGGATGATCCGATTGCGGCAAAGCTCCGGCGGGCGGCCTCGGTCTAAGCGCTGACGGAAACAGTTGCATTGAATGGTTCTGGATAGGCTAAGCATCATTTCGAGAGAGGGAAGGTAGGCATTGCGCTGAAAGAACGCAAACCGCCCGATTCTTCGCTCACTGCCGAGAATCGGGCGGCGCAGTCCTTATGGAAGGTATTTGGCGCGGAACTATTTTTTCTTGGTGTAGTCGTACCAGCCTTTGCCGGTCTTTTCGCCGTATTCACCTTTTACATACTTTTCAACCAAACTGGGCGTGGGCAGTTGGGAACGATCGCCAGTGGCCCGGAAGGCCTCCATGCCCATAATGTAGCTCAGATCGATGCCAGTCAGGTCGTTGAGGCGGAACGGCCCCATGGGATGACCGGCGCCATAGACGCATGCTTTATCGATATCTTCGACCGAAGCCACACCCATTTCCAGAATCCACTGCGCTTCACGCCCTATCGCCTTGAAGATCCGGTTAAGCAGGAATCCGTCTACTTCCTTTTTAAGGTGAACGGGCACCTTCTCCAGTTTCTGGCAGAGCCCCATGGAAACCTGAATGGTTTCATCGGACGTATGGGGTCCCTGCACCACTTCCACCAGTTTCATCACCAGGGCCGGGTTGAAAAAATGCAGATTGCATACTTTGTCGGGCCGCTTGGTGGCATCGGCAATGCGCGAGCTGACGATGAATGAGCTGTTGGATGCCAATATCGCATGCGGGGGTGCATACTTGTCCAAGTCGGCAAACAATTTGCGTTTAAGGTCCAAAATTTCCAGCACCGCCTCGATGACATAATCGGCATCCTGGACGGCATCCTGCATGCTTGCGGAAAAAGAGATATTGGCGCGGGCCTGCTTGGCCTGGTCGGCTGTCAGTTTGCCCTTTTCCACGCGTCCGGGAAGATACTTGTCCACGAAAGCCTCGGCTTTTTTAAGCACTTCTTCCTTGATATCCGTGCAGACGACCTTGTAGCCTTGGATGGCACTCAGCGTGGCGATTTGGTGTCCCATGTTGCCGGCACCGACAACGACGATTTTTTTAACATCCTCGATCTTCATTAAATCCTCCTTCTGATGAATGTATGAAAGGGGCTAACAGCCAGCCCGAAAATGGGCTATGGAAGCTCGATCAGCAGTGTTTTGCCCTGCCATCAAATTACCGAGCGAATGTTCGGTTTTATAGCACTGTGGGGTTTACAGGTCAAGGTGATCATTCACGCTTCACGATACGCACCGCATACCCGGGCGTTATCCGGCGGCATGACGCTCTTGCATCGCATTTCCATATGAATGATTCAGCAGAATTGAACTTTCATTCTCAACTTTTTAAAAATCCAGCCAATAGTATGGCTGATCTCAGTAACCGCGCGTGTGCGGGTACGCCAAATGATTTTGTCGCCGGAACCAACCGCCGGAAATAGCATCAGGTGCACTCCAACGCGGCAAAATCAATGGAGCGGAAAAAGGATATGATTTTTCAGGGCGATCTCAGCAAGTATCACCCGGCCGATGCACTCATGTTCCTTTCCCAGTTGAGTTTAAACGGCGTCTTGTCGATTGCATGCGACCAGCGGATCCTGACCCTCGCCTTCAAGGATGGTTACCTGCTCGACGGGCAATCGCTCAAGGCAGACGAAAAAATTCTGCGCGTGTTGCGTTTCCGCAAACACATCGATATGGCCCAGGAGCGGCAAATCCGCCAAATTCGCTCGGAGACAGGTATGCCGGTGCGCCCTATCCTTGCAGAACTGAATTTTTTCCAGCTGGCAGAAATCAAGAATATCCTGGAATTGAGCATACATGAGGTTCTGCTGGAGCTGTTCCTGCTCGAAACCGGAACCTTCCACTTCACCGATACGACTATGGATGCGGATACGGCCGGCATCAAACTGGCCGCTGGCGCCCTGGCAATCACGGTGTTGTCGCAGGCGGACGAGTTTCGCGATTTTGAAAAAACGATCGTCACACTGGATCGCGCAGTGCACCAGAAACTGCCTGCAGGCTCTCTGGAGGGCATGCCGTTGGAGGAGCGCGTACTGACCCATCTGACCGCCCAGCCCATCCGGGTTGGCCACCTGATTGCCACGGCGCCGTTGGGCAGTTATCAGACCATGCAGCTCATCGAGCAACAGCTCGCCGCCGGCACCCTGTGCCTTTGTGAAGTACCGGACAGCCTTGAACAGCCCAAAAACACGCCACCGGCAATCGATCCCCTTTTTGCAGCGTACAAACAGACACTCAGAATGTTGATTTCAGCAGACGACGTGCTGAAGAAACTCGAAGCCATCATCGCTTTTTGTAAGAACTATTATGACGGCATCCTGATCCTGACGGCCAAGGGAACGCGATTGGTTCACTGCAAAGTCATCACCCTTGACGCGCAGCGCAGCATCCGCCAGCAATCCTTTAAGGGCGATCTTGGCGGCATCGACCAGGACCCTCTGTTTCAAGCCGTGCAACGGTCTCGGATCGGGTTTTTCGGAAAACTTTTCCCGTCCACCCTAATCGAGAGGCTGGTCAAAATACCGCTCGACGGAGAGTGTGCGCTCCTTCCGGTTCTCAGCAGCCCGCACCTGTCCATGTTCTGTTACGTGTATACGGAGAGGGCCTACAGTGGGATTTCGCCCCATCACTATCTTGAACTGCTTTCATGGATCCTTGCACCTATCGACAAGTCGGCGCTGGCCAGGCCGTCCACCGAGGCATACAGCGAACCGTCCGGTAGCAGCTGCCCTCCTTGCCCCGGCAAAATACCGCAGGCAGATGGTTTAAAGAAAAACATGGCGCGTCTGGTCGCGCACATCGATGATCTTCCACCTTTTCCCGCCTTGGCCGCCCGGACTCTGGAAATACTGGCGGACCCCAATGCATCCATGGAGGAAGTGGAAAAGACCATTGCGCAGGACCAAGCAATGATCGCCAAAATGATCAAAGTGAGCAATTCAGTTTTGTACGGCGGCTATCAGAAGGTTGCAACGCTGCGCCAGGCCCTGACGCGACTGGGGGCCAAAACCACCAAGAGTCTTGTATTGGCCTCTTCGACGCGCGGCTATTTTTTTAAAAATCGCAATGCCATGAAAACCTACGGGCAATTTCTCTGGCAGCACGCGATCGAAACCGGCATGGCCGCAAGGCGCATCGCGGAAGTGTGTGGTCACGAAGACCCCGAACAGGCCTTCGTTGCCGGGATTATGCATGACATCGGCAAACTGGTCATCCTCATGATCGATGATGAGAAGTACAAAGAAATCCAACGGTTGAAAGTCATCGAAAAGCTCAGCACCCTCGAGGCCGAAACCGAGGCGCTCGGCATGGACCATGCGGCGCTCGGCCGTCTTTTAATGGAGAAGTGGCACATGCCCGAAGCGGTGCAAGTGTGCACACAGTTTCACCACAGGCATGCCGATGCCCCTCAATTCGGTCCGCTGACAGCGGTTGTGGCCTACGGCAATTATCTCAGCCACACCCTGGGCAGCCACCCGCTCAACGACCACCTCGAGGATGAACCGCTGGCCCACGCGTTGCAGGCAATCATCGGACTGAACGCGTCGTCTTACATGCTATTGAAAGTAAACATACTGGCCGATTTCCAGAATAGCGAAATCGTCGGGGAGAGCTGACACCGGCCAGCGCAGTTCCGCACCCTACCCTGCCACCTTGTCGGGGCGAACCTTGTGTTCGCCCGCGTTCGACAGACTGCATTTTCGCGCGCGACGCATCTACACGGTACACTCCGGGCGAACATAAGGTTCGCCCTCCAGGTAAATCGTTGCCCAGGTCTTGAACGCGGAAAACTGTACGGGAGCCTCTCTCCCATACGGGAGAGAGGCAGGGCCGGAATGGTCGCTCAGTTGATAATCGTACCCAAGGGCAAAATACCTGCTGCCACTTTGGCGCGATCTTCATACTTTTTTAGTGGCGCTTCATGCAGAATCATCATCTTCTGGGCCGCCATGGAACCTTCGGCATGCACGGTGGTCACTTCGTGGAAGGCCGATTCATGCGAAGCGACATGGCGCATGGTTTCATGGATCATCTTCATTCGCTCCAGGGTGCTGTATTCGGATGCGCCGCCCAGGTAGTGCTCCAGGTAATCGTGGATCTCGGGATTGTCCCAGTCGCGCTTGTCCGGAGAGGTGGCCAGAATGCCGCCGCCGATATCCTGGATCAGCTTGACGAACTCGTGGTATTTGCTCGCAAAATGGAGCTTGGCCATATTGGCGATCAGCGGATTGGGTACGGCGATGTCTCCGAACATGACGGGCTCGTGGGCAGCCGCGTTGGCCAGGGCCCGCAATGTTTCTACGTACGCCGCAATGTCGGCCAGCTTCTCGCGTATATGACCGACCTTGAACAAGCCATTGTACTTGGCCATGGCCACGGCGCATCCGGCCATCACTTCCACGTTGGGAACCTTGTAGCTGATGGCCGTGAAACGATGGAAAGTCGCGAAAGTATAGGCCAACTGCATTGAAAATTGCCATTCGCCGCACATAAAGACTCGGTCCCAGGGCACGAAGACATTGTCGAAGACGATCATCGCCTCGGTCAACTCGCGCACCGGCCGGTCGGCATGGAACTCCTTATCCGACCACGGTCCGCGGCCGTTGCGGCAAATAAAGGTGATGCCCTTGGTGTTGGCCGGAATGGCGAAGCTGACGGCATAGTCGGCTTCATTTTCGCGCATCTGGCGTGTGGGCACCACGAGAATTTCGTTGGCCGCCGGCGCGCTGGTGATGTGAATCTTGGCGCCTTTGACAAAAATACCTTCCTTATTTTTATCCACCACGTGCAGGTAGTAATCAGGGTGCTTTTGCTTAGCGGGCTCCTTTGCGCGGTCGCCCTTTACGCAGGTAATCGCGCCGCAGGTGTGCAGGTCATTCTTGCGCAGATGCTCCAGAAAGTTCTTGGCATTGTTTTCGTATTGCTTGTTGCCCATCTGATTGGCCACGGCCATGGCCGCATTGAGGCAATCTGTGCCAATATCCTTACCAAAAGGCAGACCGCCCGTGGCGCGCATCAGGGTCTGGATCGCCCGCGTGCGGTTGCGCAGATCCTCAGGGGTTTTGGGGGTAACATAGAAGCGGTTGATCGGTTCGCCCGTTTCCGGGTGAGACGCGATCAACAGATCCTTGGTTGCCTGATCGCCATTCTGAGCCAGTTCATACGCCGCGCCAATGGTGTCCACGGTAAGACCCAACACCCGATGCTGGGTGACATCTTCCACGCGCTCGCCGCTGATGTACACTTTTCTGCCGTCGCGCAGACTTTGTTTGTACTCTTCAAGTGTCCGTATACCCATAATGATTCCTCCCTGGAGGTCTGAAAAAATGGTGAGTGGAAAGAAATGAACAAGGGGTCGCCTTCTTTGAAAGAGGTCCTTGTTGTTGTGGGTGATGCCGGCAACGAAGGGCTTTGCCTAACCCGTGAAACGCCGCAGGAAAACTTCACTTAATGAACCAGGATCAATTGTCATATAATGCAGCGGTACGCGCGAATGTGTCAATATAAAACAAATCAACTAAATGTTAAATTCAGACAAATATCCCATCAACGCCGGGTACGCTTAGCGTTCAGCACGGTTTTCACCCGAAACGGTGAGCTACTAAAGATATTTCTTGAACAAGGGAATAGTAAGAATGGCAAAGAGGATTGTCACCGCTGACAGCGTTGGGGGAAATAGGCGCCGCTGCGCAATGCGGCTACCAGACCGGCTTCGCTGGCGATCGCTTCGTCGAAACAGGTGTAGGCGCTTCCCAGGGCTTGGATGCCGTGGGCATCCGATCCGCCGATACCTTTGATTCCCAGGCGGCTGGCCGCCGCGTGAGCAAGCTGGTTGTCTTCGTCTCGTACACTGCCATTAAGTGTTTCCAGCGCCACAAGACCATTCAAGGCCAAGACGCGGTCGCCCAGGGCACAGCCAATCAACCCATTCTGATAAGGATGGGCGGGCACGGCGACCCCACCCCGATTGTTGACCCACGCCACGACCGTTTGCATGGGCAGTCCCGGCAGGAAATCGCTTTTGCCCGCATGCACGCCATATATCAATAGATGACCTTCGGCCGCGCGATATTCCAAAGCCCGAAATATCGGGAATTTTTCCTGGAGGGCAATGCGTTCGAACGGCTGGCTCAGCTCGTACGCGTGATGCTCGGTGATGCAGACCGCATCCAACCCCTTCCTGCGGGCCTGGGCAACCACGTCTGGGGGGCGAATTAACGAATCCCCGCCGAGTTCGGTATGAACATGGAGGTCTATTTTGAACATATTCTACGTAACCTTATCTGACGCGCTTACCATTTTTGATACTGGTTTCACCTTCGGAGCGCACCGAGGGCACAGCGATGTGTTCTATAGTATGGTTATGCCTTTGGCGCCAGTGATCCATATATCGTCTGCCGTTGAAGAAATGGAAAGCTGAAAGTAAAAAGGATGGATCAACAGTCGGCAGGCATTTTCTCCTTCTGTTTTTCCAGTCGACGCATCTTGATCCGCTCCATGGCCTCCTGATTGCGCCGGCATTCGTCACCCGATTCGAAAACCACCGGCGGCACGGCCCTGGGTTTATGGTTTTCATCGAGACTTACGAAGGTCAGATAGGCCGAGGCGATATGGCGTACGTCGCCGCTGAGCAAGTTTTCAGCCTCGACGCGCACGCCGATCTCCATTGAGGACCGACCGACATAATTCAGACTGGCTTTGAAGGTCAACAATTCGCCAACAAAGGCAGGATAATGAAAATCCAAACGATCGATGGAAGCTGTTACCACATTGGCGCGTGCATGCCGATGGGCCACAATGCCGGCTGAATTGTCGATATGTTTCATGATCACACCACCATGCACGTTACCGGCCGGATTGGTGTCGGTGGGCATGACCAAGTGAGATACGGTCAAACTTGTTTCCTTGACGGTTCTTTCTTTCACAAGCTATCCTCCATTAATTTGAATGTCGACTTTCGGTATTCGCACGGGAAGAGGTGGAGCGACTTTCGAATAATGTATCAGTGCAATACAAGAGCGAATTATGGGCATTGAGGCCCACTTTATCAAGAAAAAAAGATCGGTTGTATTCAAGGTTTCAAGCGGCATTGCCGATACATTCAGGGTATCTGCCTGGGCTTGGGCGGTAGCCCTTCGGGCAGTTCATACAAAGAGGCTTTTCATCTTTATGGAAAATGACAAAATTGCCATGACCCGGTCCCGGCTCATCGATCTCATTATGGATTTGCCTTTTTTTGCCATGCTCGATAGCAACGAACTCGCTGTGGTTGCCAAGCATATGAACTATTTCGAGATTGCCGAGGGGGAAACGCTCTTCAAGGAAGGGGAACCGGGCGATTCGGTGTGTTTTGTGATCTCGGGCACGCTGGATGTTTACAAAGAAGTTCGCGCGCCCAACAAACCGGTCCGCATCGCCACCATCACTAAAAACAGGTCCATCGGCGAAATGGCGGTTATTGACGAGTATACGCGCTCAGCCACGGTGTCTGCCCGCGATGATGCCTGCATCGTGTCACTGACCAAGAAAGGCTTCGATGCCATCATGCGCGAAAACCCAAAGGTGGGCGCAGCCATTCTCAAAAAAATCGCCACACTGGTCAGTATGAATTTGCGCCGCACGTCGGCCCAACTGGCGGACTCTGTTGGGGATTCGGTAATTCGTTAATCTGGGGTATCCACTTCGGTCAAGTGAGACACGGTTGTGGGGTGACGTAGGAAAACCCCGGTGAGCCGGGTGGGCGGTCCGCGCCACCCGGCTCACCTCCTCCGTGCCAATCCCGAAAATTCGGGTTCTCTGAAAAACGCTAAAACCTGACGCCACTGCCTTACCCGTGCTTCGACGAACCGCGCAACATCAACGCATCGACGAAGCAACAATGAACGCCCTAGTCCCTCTGCAACTCTTCAATCCCGGCATAGTAATCAAGCAATTCCGGATTCATCAGGGCATCGCGGTTGCTGACCGGTTGGCCGGCAATGACCTTGCGAACTGCCATTTCCACTTTTTTCATGTTCAGCGTGTAGGGAATGCCGGGCACGGCAATAATTTTTGCCGGCACATGCCGGGGAGAAGCATTGGTGCGGATGGCTGTCTTGATTTTACTCTTGAGGGCATCGGTCATTGTCTGGCCGCTCTTAAGTTTTACAAACAAGATCACCCGCACATCGTTCTTCCACTCCTGGCCGATAACGATGCTGTCTTCGACTTCTTCGATCTGCTCCACCTGGCGGTAGATTTCGGCTGTGCCGATACGCACCCCGCCGGGGTTCAAGGTGGCGTCCGAACGGCCATAAATCGTGACGCCGCCGCGCTCGTTGATCAAAATGAAATCCCCATGGCGCCATACATTCGGATACTTGTCGAAGTAGGCCATATGGTATTTGCTACCCTTGGGATCGTCCCAGAAGTAAATCGGCATGGAGGGGAACGGCGCCGTACAGACCAGCTCGCCCTTTTCGTTGATGACGGGTTGGCCTTCTTCATTGAACGCACACACGCGCATGCCCAGTCCGCGCCCCTGCAATTCTCCGGAGTATACCGGATCAAGAGGATTGCCCAAGGCGAAGCAGCCGTTCAGGTCGGAGCCGCCCGATATGGAGGCCAGTTGCACATCTTGTTTGATATGGCTGTAAACATATTCAAAGTTCTCATCGGTGAGCGGCGAGCCGGTGGAGAGAATGGTACGCAGCGCCGGCAACGGGTAGCGCTTGCCGATATCGGCGCCCAGATTCTGCAGGGCGGAAATATACCCCGCGCTGGTGCCGAAAACGGTGACTTTTTCTTCCTCAGCCATACGCCACAGGGCTTCATGGTCGGGGTGGACAGGATTGCCGTCGTACAACACGACAGTTGCTCCGGTTCCCAAGGCGCTGACCAGCCAATTCCACATCATCCAGCCGCATGAGGTATAGTAAAAAATCGTATCGTCCCGCTTCATGTCGGTGTGCAAGATCATCTCTTTGAGTTGATTGATCAAAACCCCGCCCACGCTCTGAACCATGCACTTGGGCAAACCCGTGGTTCCGGAGGAGTACATGATATACAAGGGGTGTTCGAAAGGCACCGGCACAAAGGGAATGTCCCCGGACGGCACCGGCGCAGCGAAATCATCCAGCAGCACGGCGCAAGGGATGCCGCTGATATCCGGGGCGGCATCGATGAAGGGGACGACCACCACTTTTTCCACCGAGGGCAACGTTTTGAGCATGGTCCGAATGCGCTCCAGCGAGTCGAAGCGGCTGCCTTTGAAGGTATACCCATCGGCGGTGAACAGGACGCGTGGCGCGGTCTGGCCGAAGCGGTCCAGCACACCGCGAATACCAAAATCGGGAGAGCAGGACGACCACGTGGCGCCCAAGGCGGTGGCGGCCAGCATGGCGATAACGGTTTCGGCAATGTTGGGCATGAACCCGGCCACCCGGTCACCGGGTTGAATGCCATGTTGCTTCAGGGCAATGGCCACGGCATGCACCCGGTCATAGAGTTGCGCATAGGTCATACGCACCGGCGCGCGGTGTTCGCAACGCGAAACAATCGCAACCTTGTCGTCCCGGTAAGGCAGCAGGTTTTCGGCGAAATTCAGGGTCGCCCCCTCGAACCAGCGCGCCCCCGGCATTTTACCGATGTCATCGACGACGTGCCGGTAGGAGGTGCGCAGGCGAATTTTGGAAAAAACCAGGAAAGTCTCCCAGAACGACGGGATGTTGTCCACGGACCACTGGTAGAGATCGCTATAGCCGGTCATGGAAACCTGGCCACGCCGCGCGACGGTCTTCATAAAGGCGGCCATGTTCGATGTCGAAGTTCGCTCAACGGCGGGCGTCCACAAAAGTTTCCCCATGGTTTATCCTTTCATTGCATCTCGATGGTTTGGCGCATGCTGGCCAAGTGCTCTCCGGCGGATTTAAGATTGATGAGCTTTAACAATTGCTGGACACTCACGTTGCCACCGAACTCGGCCAGGTATCCGGTGCGGTTCAGGTCTTCATCGTCTAACCCTGCCACAAAGTCGATCATCGCGCGCCCTTTGCCCTCCAGAATGGTCAGCACCTCTTTTTTCGAACAATCGGCATGCTTGCGGGCATGGTCGTTGCCGGCCTGGATGATCTGGGCCATGGTCACCTCCGGCAATGGCTTGCCGGCCACGATCATTTGACATAATTGCACGGTGGCATAGTGACCGGAACCGATATGGCGGGCGACCACCCCGACCGTCCAGCCCTCGCTATCGCACGTCAGGTGCCACTTTTCAGCGGGTATCTCTGTGACGAATGCAATCAGTTCGTTATTGAAGGCCGCCAGGCGGCCGACCAATTCGGCGACTTGTGTTTTCATGACTGCGTCTCCTTTACTCTCTTCGATGCGGCATTGCGCGCCGGCCCAATTCCTTCTTCTGGTCAGCCACTTCGGTCAAGAGACTTTAACACGGGTCCCCAGTCGCTTGAGCGAACTGCATACCTATATTCCTGTAATCTTATAGCTACAGGCCCTTGGCGCGGACACGGTCGTAAACAGCAACACGCGCCTCATCGAGTATTGCTTGCAATTCACCGGCATTATTGGAAAAAATATAATCAACGCCGCGATTGATCTCACGGAACAGGCAGTTGCGTGAGGCCGGATAGGCGGTGCCCACTTTCTGGCCGCGGGCCTTGTGCCGGGCGATCAATGCACGCCGCATCAGGCTGTAATGGGCGCACAAGCCGCCCCATTGTTTGCCGATCACGGTACGACTCACAGCGTCGGGCCAATGGTATGCGATCGACAGAAAACTGCGCGGCGGAAAGCCGCTGATGCGGGCCAAGATACGCGGGTCAAGCGCCAGGAAATGAAAGTGTTCGGCGGGTACCATGTCCGTCAGCACCTCGCGCAATCCGCGCACTTGGGCTATTGCATCCGGCCAAGCGTTGGCTTTGATTTCGAGCATCAGGTGCAAGCGCCGGCCGAAACGTTCGACCACCTCAGCCAGACGCGGAATCGCCGGAAAACGCCGCCGAATCGTCCGGTCACTGAGTTGCTCGACGCTCGAAGAACTGTCATGCAAGCGACGCAGGTCGCCATCGTGGAACACCACCGGCACCCGGTCACTGCTCCAGCGAACATCCAGTTCGATGCCCCACACACCCGCTGCGGCGGCTTGTTCGAAGGCCGGCAATGTGTTCTCCAGCACAGTGACATTGTCATATATGCCCCGGTGTGCGACCAACCGACATTGGGCCAGCGCATCTGCGCATGGCATGGGCTGCGGCCAACGCTCGCAAGCGGTATCCATCACGCGCAGGTAACTATTTTCGATCCATATAGGAAAGGTCATCGAAAGCGCCGCTGTCAGTTGACGATGAGTACTGATACATCCCTGGCACCGTTCAATATTTTCTGAGAAGTGCTCCCGAGAAAAAACTCTTTGATGCCCGAAAGCCCCCGGCGGCCTATGACGACCAGATCGTAGTCCTTGCCAGCTTCAACCAGGATATCACGGGCCACACCATGCTTTTTGTCTTCGATTTTCATTTTCACGTGGTCGGCGGAAAATCCGCTCTTCACGAGCAATTCCTTGGCCCTCTTGAGAGCCGCATTCACTAGTTCGCGCTTTTTGCTTTCCAGGGCGCAGAAACTGGCTTGCTGCTCTTTGAACAGGGGCGTCAACTCGGGGCTGTTCATATTGCACAGCGTGGCGGTATCCGGAATGACATTGAACAGGGTCACCCGGTTGTCGGGCGAAAAGCTTCTGGCTACGAACTCCGCCGCCCGTTGCGCATTTTCCGAATCGTCCATGGCGATCAAAATTTTTTGGGCCATATCGTCTCCTTTGAGTAAAGGTTAACGTCTGTCCGAAGGCCTGGCAGGCGTGATTCGCTTCACTCTCGTTGGGAGCAGTGACTCATTCAAACTATAGCAGCCCATCGAAGGTTGTCCACACTTTTTTGCGGATTTGGCAATGAACCGCCGCCCGAAAAATATGCCCGTTTCACCTGCAGGGCGAACAATGTGTCCGGCCAACTTCGCACGCCTTGCGCGAAAGACAAGTACCGTGCACGCACCGGGCGAACACACGCTTCGCCCTGCAAGTGGATGATGCCCTGCTCCGGCACACCAACTGCTACGGGGTATAATGGATTGTTTTTCAAAGTCCGATGTCATATAAGTGGAGCATTTATCAGCCTTTTTCTGATGAAGAGTCTCACGGGCTTTTAATGACAGCGCATACCAGCGGACAGGTGGCCATGCAACCCAACGCCCATACGATCCGAGCGGTTCTATTCGACTTCGATGGCACGCTGACCATGCCGGGAGCTCTGGATTTTCCAGGGATACGCCAGCAACTCGGATGCCCTCCAGATCTTCCAGTGCTCGAGTTCATCCAGTTCATTGAAGATGAGCACCGCCGGCGCACACTCATGGACCGCCTTGACCAAATCGAAGTTCTGGCCGCCAGCCGGTCACATCCCAATGCAGGCGCGCAGGAAGTGGTTCGATGGCTCAAACAAAGACAGATGCCATTGGGCATCATTACGCGCAACAGCCGCGCATCGGTTGCGCGGGCCATGGCCAATTTCGATGATGCCGATGCAGCCGATTTCGACCTGATCATTACGCGCGACGACCCACTATCCCCTAAACCCAGCGGCGAAGGGGTCTTGTGGGCAGCTGCCCAGATGGGTTTACAAACATCGGAAATTCTGGTCGTGGGCGATTTCGTTTTCGATTGCCAAGCCGGCCGTGCGGCTGGTGCGCGCACGGCCCTCCTCGACCACGGCCGCGATCCGCGCCTGCAAGCCGAGGCTTGCGATTACCGCATCCGGCATCTACTCGAATTAAAAGAGATCGTGAGACCGAATGGGACCGGCCGGTGAAAAACACCGCCTGGTTCACCCCGAAAGTTGACTTAAAAGCCTACGGAGAACATCCATGAAGAGCATGGCCACACAGCTCACCCTTCTGCTCAGGAGTGGCCAGAGGAGAAGCAATCAACGGCTGCTGATCAAATTTTGCCTGGTGCTGGTTTTCTTTTTTGTTCTGTTCAGCGTTCTCTTTCATGTGCTGATGCTTTACGAAGGCCGGCAATACTCCTGGATTACCGGTTTTTACTGGACGCTGACAACCATGTCCACCCTGGGTTTCGGAGACATTACTTTCGCCAGCGATGCCGGTCGACTCTTTTCGGTAGTGGTATTGCTCAGCGGGATTGTTTTTCTGCTGGTCATGCTGCCCTTCACCTTTATCCAATTCTTCTATGCGCCCTGGCTGGAAGAACAAAACAAGGCACGCGCCCCGCGAGCGGTGGCGGACAATCTGTCCGGGCATGTCATTTTTACCCATTTTGACGCGGTCACGGCCAACCTGATCGAACGCCTCGGCCACTACGGCATCGACTATGTCATTGTGATCCCCGAACTTCAGAACGCACTGGAGTTGCACGATTTAGGCTACAATGTGGTGGTCGGCCAGCTCGATCACCCCCAGACCTACGATCGTCTGCGCATCGCTTATGCCGCATTGGTAGTAGTCTTGAACGACGACATGGCCAGCACCAACATCATTTTCACCATCAGGGAAGCAAACGCCCGCGTTGCCACCATCACCAATGCCGATATCGATGATTCACTCGATATCTTGCAATTAGCGGGAAGCACACATGTCTTCCAGTTCACCAAGTTGTTGGGCCAGGCGCTGTCCCGCCGTGTGCTGGGCGTAAGCATGAAAGCCAATGTCATCGGACGCTTCGATGAATTGCTGATCGCCGAAGCGCCGGCCATGCGCACCTGGCTGCAAGGCAAAACTCTGGCTGAAAGCAAATTGCGCCAGGCCACCGGGGTGACGGTGGTCGGCATATGGGAGCAGGGCCGGTTCCTGATGCCGATGCCGCTTACCCTGATCGGCGAGTCCACCGTGCTTGTGCTGGCCGGCACCGCGGCACAATTGGAGCGTTTCGACTTATCGGTCGGGTTTGCCGCCGAAGAAGGCCCTTCCAAGGGTCCGGTCGTGGTACTCGGCGGCGGCCGTGTCGGCCAATCGGTGGCCGACGCCCTGAAAGCCCGCCACATAGAGTACCGTGTCGTTGAAAAGAATGCCGTCATTGCCGCTCGCGACAACCGCTTCATCCAGGGCAGCGCCGGCGATCTGGATGTTCTGATAAAAGCGGGTATCAACGAAACACCCGCGATCATCATCACCACGCATGACGACAACCTGAACATCTATTTGACGATCTATTGCCGCCGCCTGAGGCCCGATGCGCAGATCATCAGCCGCGCCAGCCTGGATCGCAACATCAACACCCTGCACCGCGCCGGCGCTAATTTGGTGATGTCGTTCAGTTCGCTGGTGACCACAACCATCATGAACCTGCTCCAACCCCAACAGATGCTGATGCTTTCCGAAGGGCTCAACGTTTTCCGCATGGCCTTGAGTCCCAAGCTCGCAAACAAAACCCTGCTCGACATCCGGATTCGCGAAAACACCGGCTGCAGCGTTGTAGCCGTCAAAAGAAAAGGGGATCTGATCATCAACCCCAATCCTGATATCGTTCTCGAACGGGGCGACGAGCTGGTCCTGATCGGATCGGCCGAATCCGAAAAAAAATTCACCGAAAAATATCCCGTCTGAGACCAAGCGGATGTTCCGGAAATGACAGATTCACGCCGCCCAAGACAAGCCGCCTACGGCACTTTCAGGATAAAAATGGCGCGGACGAAAGAAACGACATGTTCCCGTTTGCCTACACAATCCGGGTTTGCCGGGATGACCAGCGAGCCTTGCAAGTCTCCGATATAAAGATTTTTTTTAATAACTTGCCAAAACCCATAGTGGGTTTAGCCCGGTATCTGAAATGCGTTTACTTTTAAGCAATTGATTATACAGTAAAAACATTGATTGTTCCCTTAATGCGACATGTCGCCGAAATACTACATCTCCGACACACCGGATGTCTCCCCGGCCAGTGTGCATTTCAATGCCTTTTGCGCCTCCTTGTGGGTTTCGTAGATGTGCGGGGAAACTTTTCTTTTTTGGAGGGCTTCGCCGAGTTTCATGCGCAGAAATGCGCTGGTGGTGAATCGGGTGACATTCTCATAATAATGGTCCATCAGGTATTTGACCAGCGCAGTGTATTCCTCTTCGAGGTCCGGACTGATGAAAAAATTGTCGTAATTCACAATGGTATTAACCTTTTTGCCAAGCGGCCGCAGCATATCCTCGATGGTCGTGCGGATCTGCTGGATATCCTGCCGATGGGCCACGGATAAGGCCTCAAAATTAACGAAGAATTGATTTGCTTCCGAATCGTAGCTCACACGGCTGGACAGCGGAACGACCACCATTTCCGTGCGCAGGTCCATGAGTTCAGGCTGAAAGATCCGTGCATCCATCGTACAGAGATGGTTCGGCAGGATCGGTTCAAAATCCATATGCGCCAGGATATCTTGCTGAAGGTCCACACCCGGTGCAATTTCGATCAGTTCAAGGCCTTTGTCAGTCAACCGGAAAACACAGCGTTCTGTGATATACAGCGCGGACTGTCCTTTGCTCATGGCATAGCGCCCACTATAGGTGCGGTGCTCCACCTGATCGACAAACTTGCGCACTTTGCCTTCCGCAAGAATGCGCAAATTGCCGTCCAAGATATCGATGGCCAGTCCGCCAGCCGTAAAGGTGCCCACGAAAACGACTTTTTTGGCATTCTGGCTGATGTTGATGAATCCGCCGGCACCGGCCAGCCGCGGGCCGAACTTGCTCACGTTGAGGTTGCCATCTTTATCGGCCTGGGCCAATCCGAGAAAGGCCACATCCAAGCCGCCGCCATCGTAGAAATCGAATTGTGCATTCTGGGAGATCAGACTGGTGATATTGGTGCCGGCCCCGAAATCGAGGCCTCCGGCGGGGATGCCCCCGATGATACCCGGCTCGGCGGTCATGGTCAGCAGGTCCATGATCCGTTCTTCATTGGCCACTTCGGCAATGCCTTCGGGCATGCCGATGCCCAGATTGACAATATCGTTGGCACGCAGCTCAAAAGCCGCCCGCCGCGCGATGATCTTACGTTCGCTCATCCCCATGGGCGGCAAAGACTGCAGCGGCACCCGTATTTCTGCGCTGAAGGCCGGATTGTAGCGTGTCCCGAAAGTCTGCCAATGCCGCTCGGGCTCGGATACCACAACGCAATCCACCAGGATGCCGGGGACAATCACATCCCGCGCCCGCAATGCGCCATGATCCGCGATACGTTCCACCTGCACGATGACGAACCCGCCTGAATTCTTAGCGGCTGAAGCCATCGCCAGGGCATCCAGTACCAGCGCCTCCTTTTCCATGGTGATATTGCCGTCCAGGTCGGCCGTGGTTCCCCGCAGGATCGCCACATTGATTGGAAATGCCTTGTATAACAACCATTCCCGACCTGCCAGAGAGACCCGCTCCACCAGTTCTTCGGAAGTCATCGCATTCAATTTGCCGCCGCCGAATGCTGGGTCCGCGAAAGTGCCGAGCCCCACATGGGTGATCGTTCCAGGCTTGCCGGCCGCAATATCCCGGTACAGGTGCGAAATCACTCCCTGTGGAAAGTTGTAGGCTTCGATATGATTGTCGACGGCCAATCGCTGCAGCTTTGGAACCAGCCCCCAGTGGCCGCCAATCACGCGTTTGACCATGCCATCGTGTCCCCAATGGTTCAAGCCGCGCTCCTTGCCATCCCCCTGCCCGGCCGCATACACCAAAGTAAGATTGCGCGGTGTGCCGCTTGCGAGAAACCGTTCTTCCAGGCACACGGCCAGGTGCTCGGGAAAGCCGGTGCCCACGAATCCGCTCGTTGCGACGGTATCACCATCGAGGATCAGCCCAACCGCTTCTTCACCCGAGGCAACTTTGCTTTTGCGGGCTGTTCGGCCGGTCATGTCTTTCAACAAGGGATGGGTCAATCCAGGTTGTTTCTTCTGTTTTTCTGCACTCATATAATCTCCTTAGAAATACAACGTTTCGATTGGACGCCAACCTCCACGTGAGGATTGTCTCGCGTGCACCCGTAGGGTGTAAAATTTTTGGCCCTATTCGTGCCTCGTAAAGCAAAAGAGTAACGCAAAACCAGTGCCATCGGCTGCCTGTTTTGCGGCATTGCAATTGCAAAGAGATGATCGAACCCGATCCCTACTGAAAAGAATAACGGAGGAAACTATGCTGCCCATTCAAGATGCGGTTGCCGTCATCACCGGCGAGGCTGGCGCTATCGGAAAGACCCTGGCCCAAAGCTGGCTCGAAAATGGCGGCAGAGCGCTGCTGGCCGATGTCGCGCCTGAACACCTCCAGCGGACGCGACAGGAACTCAACCGATATGGCGATCGGTTGGAAACGCTGGTCTGCAACGTGACCGATGAAAAAGAGTGCGCCCGCCTGGCCGATAGGGCAATCGCCCGGTTTGGCGCTATCCACCTGGTCGCCCCTTTCGCCGGAATCATCCGCGATGGCCTGAAGCTGTCCACCAGTCGCCAAAACGGCACATCCAAAATCAAAACAGGCCAGGAAATGCAACTGATCGGCGATATCACCCTGAACGCGGTTTTCCTTACGGTGAGACATTGCGTTCAGCGAATGGTCGACCATCGATGCAAGGGGTTGATCTGCGTGATCTCCGCGGCCGGTACCCTGGGTACCGCCGGGCAATTGAACCAGGCCGCCACCCAAGCCGCCCGGTCGGTCTTCCCCAAGAGGGTCACGGCAAAATTTCCCCTGCGCAGTTCGACGGACAGGATTCGATGTGTGGCTGTCGCCCCGGGATATGCGGGGACAGATATCGTCAAAGACAGCGATCGGGCAGACGTAAGTAAAATGCTTGGCAATGACGCCATCGGAGGTCGGATAGCACCCCAAAAGATCATCGAGCGCGTATTGGAACTGTATTGCAATGAGGCTTTGTCCGGGGAGATCTATTTCGTTCGACGGCGGTCAGAGGTTAGACGCGAGGAGTCGATCGGCGCGCTAGCGCGCCTTGCATTCAATTCCCGCTCGCCTGTCTGGGAACACAACTGGCAGAGGCTTGCACGCGCGTGCCATATGCATTCGGCGCGACAAGCCGCTGCCCGGCACTGATATACCCTTTCAATCAGGCTAACCGCATACCCGGACAACTGTCATTCGGGCAATGCTTGACGCTTCTTCAAAATCCCTATACTTTCAAACGATCCCGTCTGGGCATTCGAACACCAACGCGCGGATGACCGGCGTTCCTGAAAACGTTGGGGTGACAATGAATCGAACCCGCAGAGCAAAAGAGCGATCATGACCGAAAGCGCCCATGATGAAGGAACCCCCCGGCAGACAGCCGATCATACGCTTGCTCAGTTATTTCAGGATCCGGCGGCCATTGCCCTCTTTTTAAACCATTTCCCGAACGGCGTGATGATCACCGACCCTGAAGGCCGGGTGGTGTTCATGAACCAACCCTATGGACGATTTCTGGGACTCGATCCCGGGGCCCAGGTCGGGCGACAATCCACCCAGGTGATTGAAACCTCCCGCATGCATATCGTTGCCAAGACAGGCAAAGCGGAAATCAATGATACCATGGTAATACGCGGACAGAACATCGTCGTGCAGCGTATCCCCATCTTCAAGGACGGCCGGGTGCTGGCCGTTTTCGGGTTGGTCATGTTCGAATGCATCCAGGATGTCCATAAACTGGCCGACAAACTCAAATTTCTCGAAACCAAAGTCGAAATCTATGAGAAAGAGCTCCGATCCCTGCGAAAAACGCGCTACACGGTGGACAGCATCATCGGCGCAAGCAAAACACAGTCCCAACTCAAGAAACTTGTCTACCACGCAGCCGCCCACGATCTGACGGTTTTGATCACGGGAGAGTCCGGGTGCGGCAAAGAGCTTTATGCGCAGGCGATCCATCATGTCAGCACGCGTCGACTCAAGCCTTTCGTGAGAATCAATGCTTCCGCTATTCCCGCCGACCTTTTGGAATCGGAACTGTTCGGATATGAAAAAGGCGCCTTTACCGGGGCCCTTTCGAGCGGTAAACAGGGCAAGATCCACATGGCCCATCAAGGAACGCTGTTTCTCGATGAAATCGGCGACCTGCCGGAAAGCATGCAGCCCAAGCTGCTGCGGGTTCTGGAAGAAAAAGAATTCGAAATGGTGGGGGGCACCAAGACCATCAAGTCCGATTTCAGATTGATCGCGGCCACCAACCGCAACCTGGAAGCCATGGTCGCAGACAACCGCTTCCGCCCAGACCTTTACTATCGCCTGAATGTCTTCAATCTGCACATTCCGCCGCTGCGTGAACGAGCGGAAGATATACTGCCCCAAGCCTGCTACTTTCTGAAGGATTTGGCCGAGGAGTGGAACGCGCCGGTTCCGATGCTGGACCCGGAAACGATCACGATCTTGAAGGCCTACCCATGGCCGGGCAACAGCCGCGAACTGAAGCACACCCTGCAGAGAACCATGGCAACCCTGGAGGGACCGACAATCTTTCCCCACGACCTGCCGCATCAACTGTTCGCAAAAAAGCTTTCCTCCAATGTTTCAACCGCGGCCACCTTGAAGAAGTCCGTCAACGATGCCGAAATCAGAGCCATCCAGGCCGCCCTCAAGAGCTCCGGCAACAACAAGGCGCAAGCAGCCAAAATGCTCGGCATCCATCGCACGCTGCTTTACCGCAAAATGAAACAGCTCTGCATGGAAATTCATTCCGGGAGTGCTTGAGTTTTGTTAGATTTTCAGATCGCATTTCTTTCAGCGGCCAGGGCGGCCGCACTTTCGGTTTTCCTGGGTGCCGGTGGGGCAAAAACGGTTGGCTTGTCCTGCACGATCTGGTTGCGGCCGAGGGCCTTGGCTCTGTACAAGGCTTTATCGGCGCGCTCCACCAGGATTTTGGCAGACCTTTTATCTTCGGGGACGAGGGCCGCGACGCCGAAGCTCAGGCTGATCGAGGGGCCGACCGTGGAGGCTTGATGCGGTATGCGCAGCGCTTCGACCGCGGCTTTGATTTCAACGGCCACCCGGCTGACGCCGTCAATGTCGGTATTGGGGAGCACCACAGCGAACTCTTCGCCTCCATACCGTGCGACGAGATCCATGGGCCGCTTGAGCACCGTGCTGATTGCCTGAGCCACGGCGAACAGGGTCTCATCTCCCTTCACATGACCGTAGGTGTCGTTGTAACGTTTGAAAAAGTCGATATCGCACAAGATGACGCCCAGTCGCGTGCGGTCTCGCCGGGCACGTCGCCATTCGTCAGTCAAGCGCTCGTCGAAACGACGCCGGTTGGCAATTTGGGTCAGGTCGTCCAGGGCGGCCAGGCGCTGTAACTCCTCATTCGCCTTTTGCAGGGCCATCTCGACTTTCTTGTACTTGCTGATATCGATCAAGGTGCCAACCACTCGCAACACATTGCCATCGATATCCCTTTCCACGGTGCGCCCGCGTGTTTGGATCCAGTGCCATTGTCCTGCCTGCGAGAGCATCCGGATCTCGATGCCGAAAGACGCTTCATCGGATTTGAGCACCTTTTCAAAAATCATTTTCAAGGTGGACAGATCGTCTGGATGGGTCAGCGTCGTCCAGGTTTCCAGCGTGGACGGCAATTCACCATGGGTGTAGCCGAGCATGCTGAACCAGCGCGGACTAAAGTAAATCTCTCCTTTTTGTGGCAAGTAGTCCCACAACCCTTCTTCTGCGGAGTCCAGAGCCAGGTTCAAACGTTTTTCACTGTGATGTTTGGCGCGCTCGGCGCGCTTGCGCAGCAAGGTTTCCGTAAAGGCTTGGATCAGGGCCTCCAGATCGGTCCGGTCGACCAAGGCGTAGCCTGAAGGGTTGTTGGCCAGGGCGATGAACCCTGCCAGGCCCGTCCGTATGGGCATCGGAACCGCCAGAAGCGTCTTGAGCGTAGGACAGCCCTTGGGCAGAGCACCCCACAGGCGATGGCTATCATTGGGTTGGATGATCACTGGCGAGCCCTCCCGCACCAAATGCGCCCAGATCCCGCAGGGATCGAAAGTCATATCGGGAGGCAACGCGGCCTCAATCGATGCCCCCGCTTCATTCTGATGCAACGCAGCCAGCACGCGCCATTGCCCCTCCCGGCATTCAACCATGAACCCCAGGCTACTGCCTGTCAGGGACAGGCCGGCGAGCAAACAAGTCCGCGCCAGGGAGGGGTCGCTGCGATCGGAGACTATCTGATGCAGCACTTGGTTGATGGCATTCAGCAGTTTGGATTTGCGCGAAATCTGCTCTTCGACCCAATCGCGCTCCAACACCTCCAATTGCAGCCGTTTGTTGACGCTGATCAAATCGGCCGTGCGTTCCTGCACCAGGGCTTCCAGCTCGGATCGATAGTGGCCCAACTCGCTCTCAAGACGATGCAGCTTCGAAATATTTTTTGAAAGCATCAAAATCCGATATCCCAGCCCGGTAAGTTTATGCGCCAGGTGATCGATCCAGGCCAGCACTTTTTCGAAATCCGCGCGGCAGCCCCGCACGGACTGTTGGGCGGCGCCCAGCAGCGTGTCACTCGCAATACCGATATGATCGGCATAGGCCGCAATCCGCTCTGAATCAGACAGCTCCGCACAATACTGGCTGATCCACCAGTTGGCCAGATGGACATTGTTGACCACGATCGGGACCGCCGCTTTCACAATCCCCAGACTTTCGCATCGATGCACCTGGTGCCGCTGGTCACGCCTCATGCCTGCCGACAGGCAGCGCTGCCGATGCAGGCACTCTTGCGAACCGCGTATGCTTTGCTGAACCACCCGGCAGATGGGTATTTCATTGCTCGGCATGGTCAGGGGATTGCCAGCGGCATCACTGATCACCGACTTCACATGCCCCATTTCCGCCAAAGCATCCTGAAGCTGCTGCAGATCATCAATCGGGATCAAGTCCAGCAAGGACAGATGCTCTCTGGAAAAGTCTTCATCACTGATGTCAGGATCGAACAATGTCATCAATCATCCCCTGATTGCTGCCGAACCGTACGCGGACTCCGCTTTCACAGTCATAGGGTTGCCGGGCGCAACAAAAAACCGGTTTGCCGCCAGGCAACCCGGTCTCCATTACTTCCAGGCGGCCCGGCTATCCACAAACGTGTGGACCCGAAGCTTTCCGTCCTTCGGTTACCCGAAGTTTGGCTTTTTCGTGTAATTGTCCTTATTTTACGCAATGTTGATGCCATACTCACCGGGAAACACGCCTTTCACATAAACAAACGTTTTAATTATAAAAATATCTCTTTATTCAAAGGACACGCCAGCGACTGGGTCATGGATAGGTACTCAGCTACCTATAATATGAGAATAAAGTTTTACATAAAGAATAAATTTTCCGCACACCGCACCGCTATACGGAGACGGGTCCCTCCGGCTGCCGAAAGGCTGCCGAACCACGCCGCTTGACACGCTTGCGCCTCTTCTCTATATTTAGGTTTGCAATTGACGTCCGTATATTAATTTTTATTTTTTATTTCTAATAGTTGGGCGTTTCCTTCATATCGTCACCAGATATCACTGCCGTGCGAGTTCTATCGCCCAGACCTCTTACCGAAAAGGAATACCTTATGCGTGTTACCAGCTGGATAGCGATCATCGTGGCGTTTAGCCTGCTCCTGGGTTTTTCGGCAGTTCTGGCGGAAACGCGGCCGCCGATGCAGACCGTAAAGGAGCGCATTGACCAGATCATTACCGTTTTGAACGACCCGCAGTACCATGCACCTGCCAAAAAAGAGGCCCAAAGAGACAAAATTTGGGAAATCGCCAGCCCCATGTTCGATTTCATGGAGATCAGCCGCCGAACGGTCGGTTCAAACTGGGAAAAATTTACGGAAGAGGAGAAAGAGCGTTTTACCGCAATTTTCACCCGGTTCTTGGGAAATTCCTATATCGACAAAATGCAAGGGGAGTATCACAACGAACAAATCGTCTATGTCAAAGAACTGGTCCGGGAACCCCAGGCCCTGGTGCAGACCCGTTTGGTCCGCGAGGGTGCCGGAATGCCAATCGATTATCGTATGAAACTTGAGGACGGAGAGTGGAAAATCTACGATATTCTGGTCGAAAACGGCGTCAGCATCGTTCAGAATTATCGGGTCCAGTTCCAATCCATTTTACAAAAAGAGCCGCCGAGCCATTTGATCAAGAGATTGGAAGATAAACTCAAGGCCTGATTGGCATGTCCGTTTAACCCCAGCTGGCTGGCCTCATCCTGAGACGGTATTAATTATGAAAAACAGAGTCCTAAAGGCCTTGGCCATTGTCGGCGGATTGTGCGTCTCATTTGGATGCGCCTCGGGACGTCCTTCCGCGGAGCCGGGTGCCATCAATACGCCAGCACCGACCGCCCTGGCGCAACCTGTGCCGGACGCGCCCCAAAACGAATTGTCGGCCGAAGACGAGCTTCTGCTGGATGAGACGTTCGGATTGGAAAACGGCAATTCATTCTACACGGTGGCGGATCCCCTGGAGCCCGTCAACCGGGCAATGTTCGTTTTCAACGACAAACTCTATTTTTGGGTCATGAAGCCTGTCGCCGAGGGATATCGCTTCGTCACCCCCACCCCGGTCCGCAGCGGCGTAAGAAATTTTTTCCATAATCTCGGCGCCCCTGTCCGGATCGTGAACAATGTGCTGCAAGGGAAAGGCCGGGCAGCCGAAGCGGAGTGGACCCGCTTTCTTTACAATACGACTGTCGGCATTCTGGGTTTCGGCAACCCGGCGGCACGCTATCCCGAACTCAACGTAAGTCCGGAAGACCTGGGCCAAACCCTGGCGGTTTATGGTATCGGAGACGGATTCTTCCTGATGTGGCCGATCTTGGGCGCTTCAACGCTACGCGACACGGCAGGCATGGGAGGCGACCGCTTCCTGAACCCCATTGGGTATGTCGATCCGTTCGAGCTGTCGCTGGGTCTTAGCGGTTACGACAAAATCAACACGCTCTCATTTCGCATCGGCGATTATGAATCCCTCAAGGATGCAGCCCTGGATCCCTATGCATCCTTCCGAGATGCCTACATCCAATTGCGCCAATCTAAAATAAAACAATAACACATTGGTTATCCATTTCGTCCCAGTGACTATTGGCGAAAGTGTATGCGGCATTGGCACGTAGTGAGGTGATCCGGGCGTGTTGTCCGCGCCACAATCACCCATGAGATTTTCTGCGGGCGACCGCCGGTCGCCCCTACAAACGGTGTGCGTAGGGTGTTTTGGGCCGCACTGTTTGAGCGCCAGCGATTTTGCGGCCCGGCCCTACGCACACCTTTAGTCTCACTTGAGCGAAATGGCGTGTGGCGCGGACAACACGCCCGGATCACCGGCGTTTTGGAACTAAGAATCGCTTTTATTCGGGCAGCTTGACCGAGGGGAATCGGGCCGGGTCGGTGTGCGGGATAAATTTGGCCGCGGAAAACCGATTCATGAAATCCTGATTGACGTTCAGTTCCAGGTAGGTGATGCCGTTGCGAATGGCATCGATGTCGGTCACGGCCTCCCGCGTGAGCAGCGCTAGAGTGGCGCCGCCCAAAGACGTGTTGCCCATGGATTTGAAATGCGCCAGAGGCAGATCGGGCAGCATGCCGATAGTGATGGCCGAGCGTGGATCGATATAGGAACCGAACGTGCCGGCCACATAGAAGGCGGGCAGTTCGTCGAGCGGGATGCCCATACTGCAGGTCAAGGTTTCCAGGATGGTGTACATGGCTGCCTTGGAGCGGACCAGGCTGTCCATATCGGCTTGACTGATGCTCAGCGACCGGTTTTCAGCTGCCGATTCCGCGGGCACGATGGTCAGAGACGCCAGCCCGTCCTTGACCGTCAGCCGATCGCCGCAGGCAGTCGGGACGAACTTGCCGCGGATATCGATCATACCGGCCGTGAAGAGCTGGGCAGCCAGATCGATCACCCCGGAGCCGCAAATTCCTCTGGGCGGCAGATCGTCGATGGTATGGATATCGAAAGCGCGTGTGCGCGGGTCGATGCGCACGCGGTCGATCACGCCCGGCGCGGCGGTGGTGCCCATGCGCGTAACGCCGCCCTCCAATGCCGGTCCGGCGGCGCCGGCGCAGGCAATCAGCCATTCGCGATTGCCCAAAACCACCTCGGCATTGGTGCCCACATCGACCAGCAAGGCGGTCTCCGCGCGCCGGTGCAGTCCGGAATACAGGATGCCGGCAATCAGATCACCCCCAAAATAGCTGCCAACATTGGGAAAAAGCAGAACCTGGGCCTGGGGATGGCACTTCAGTCCAATTTGGGCGGCCGGGAACAGGTCGAAGCGGTTTGTGGCTGGAATGTAGGGCTCGCGGATCATCCAGTGCACCGGCAATCCGGCCAGCAAATGGCTCATGGCGGTGTTGCCGGCCACGCTCACCACATGCAGGTTCTCAGGGGTCAGGCCCTGTGTGCGACAGAGCGTCTGCGCATGACGATTGAGGGCGGTCACAATCATTTCTTGCAACTGCGCGAGCCCATCGGGCTGATCGGCATGGTGAATACGCGCCAGAACGTCGGGCCCAATGGCGGTCTGCGGGTTGTCGAAGGCGGTTTCAGCCAATACCCTGCGCCGCTCCAGATCCACCAGGCGCAACACCACCCGTGTGGTTCCCAGATCGACAGCCAGCCCTCCCAGAATCACTGCCACCGCGTCGGGTACCGCATGCACCAAAACCGCGCAGCCTTGATCCTTGAGGACAATGCAGCGCAGTGCGTGGTTTCCTTCGCGCAGCAGACCCGGCAGCTGTTTGCGCAGGTCCAGGTCGATATGAATCCGCTCGGCGGCAAACGCGCGCATCAGCGCCCGGGACAGCCGGTCGGCATCGGCCGAGTTGTCCTGCAACGATGGCGGCGGCATGGTCACGCGGACCACCCAGCCGGGAGTTTCGGGGTCTACTGTGAATTCTTCGGTCACCATGACAATGCATCCTTATCGGAACAACCAAGTAGATGCCGGCCGGCGCCCACCTCACCGCTGCGGTATCTGTGGCACCTGAACATAGGGGGCGTTTGCAATGTGAGAACCCTGATGGAAGCAATCGACTGGCTATCTGCCGATCAGACTTTCTACTTTCTACTTCGCTTGCCCTGCTTGACATGTCCTGGCCAAGGGTTAACGTATTACATCGTTCGTAGACAGTCATGCAATACTTTTGAATTTATCGGACGGCTCAAAGTTCCACAGGTTCTCATCAGCATCCCTTAGATCCGCGCCTTTGTGGCCGCCTTGCTCCTCTCTCGAACCGGCACGTTCAACTCCTATTGGAATGACCGAGTTGTCCAGTCGCCCGCCAATCAGCGGGCATCAAGGAGAGTACGTGCTTCATGGCCCTTTCAGAGGAACCCAAACCGCCCCAACGAACCCATCATCATCCCAATGCTTTGCCCCACGAGGATGAAAAGGGGATCCAAGCCAGTTGGATCGTGGACCGCATACCCTTTCTGTTTTTTTTGGCAGCCTTGATGTTCGTAGGGTTCGTGCTCGGAACAATGGTCACGATTGCCGAGGTCAGCCCATCAGGCTACTTTAAAAATGCCTACAAAGCCGGAACGGCACTTTATGAAAAGTTCACGACCTACCACGATCCATTGGCTACCGATCTGTGGACTCAGGCAAGAACGCCGCAAAGTGGCGTAACCGTGTACGATCCGCAAAGAGCGGCCGACGGACTGACCCTGTACGCCTCGGGTCATGCCTCCCACGTTTTTTTGATCGACATGCAAGGCCGTGTCGTTCATGAATGGGAGCGGCCCTACAGCACGGTGTGGGATAAAACCGCCGCCGTGCGCAATCCGGTCCCTGACGACCGCACCAGCATCCAGAAAACCCACCTTTTTCCAAATGGCGATCTGGTGGCCATCTACATTGGCGTCGGTGATACACCGTATGGGTATGGCATAGTTAAACTCGATCGCAACTCCGAGGTAATTTGGAAAAACCTGGACTATTTCCATCACGACTTTGCGGTCGGACCCGATGGCCGCATCTATGGTTTGACCCAGGATTTCCGAACCGAATTCCCTGAGGGCGTCGATCATCTGAGCCTGCCGGTACTGGATGATTTTGTGGCTATCCTATCGCCCGATGGACGTACCCTTAAAAAAATATCGTTGCTCGATGCGGTGAATAAATCGGCTTTCCGACGTTTGCTGTGGCTGGTGCCTTATTACAGCCTGGCCGATCCGCTTCATACCAACGGTATTGACATGCTCGATGAAGCAACGGCAGCGAAGCTCAAAGAAAAAATACCCGTCGCGGCACCAGGTCAGTTGCTGTTGTCGTTCCGCGAGTTGGGCGGCGGCGGCAGCATTGCCCTGTTGGATATCGCGTCGGAAAAAATTGTCTGGGCGACACGCGGGCCGTGGCACGCGCAACACGATCCCGACTTTCTGCCGAATGGCAACCTGCTCATGTTCGACAATCGCGGCCATTTTGGTCCCGGCGGCGATTCGCGTGTGATCGAGTACGAACCGGGCAGCGGCAAGATCGCATGGCACTATGCCGGCACTCCCGAACGTCCTTTCAATAGCTATATTCGCTCGGACCAGGAACGCTTGCCCAACGGCAACACCCTTATTACGGAGTCGGACGGCGGCCGCCTGCTTGAGGTGACTGCCGATGGCCAGATCGTGTGGGAGTTTGTCAATCCTGTCCGTGGCGGTGAGAAAGCGGGACTGATTGCTATTCTTACCTGGGCGACGCGCATTGACGCGCACGCTTTGGATGACGATTTCCGTGCGGGTATCGAAGAAACAAAAATTTCCAGGAGGTATTAAATGATGACCTATAAAACAGCCTATAAAACAGCTATTTTTTTCTTAGCGACCCTATTCGTGGCAGTGCATCCGGCCGCCGCCTACGTCGGACCAGGGGCCGGGTTGAGCCTGCTGGGCGCTTTATGGGGTCTGCTGCTCGCCGTGGCGGCGGCGCTGGGGTTTATCATTCTCTGGCCACTGCGCCGCATGCGCCAGCGCGCCAGGGCCCGGGTCAATGATCCAATGGATGACCTTTCGCAGAACAGGAAATAATCATGGGCCTGTTCGATCTTCCCTCTCCACTGTTTGCCTGGCTGGACCGTCTGGCTGGTATGGTTCTGCCGCCATGGTTGCGTCTCATCGTTTGGGGGCTCCTGGCGGCAGCGGTTTCCATGTTGTTGTACCGGCAGCTTTCTGACCAGGACGCCATCGGTCGCGGCAAACACCGCCTTAAGGCTGCCCAACAGCGCTTGAATACTTTCGATGGCGAACTGAACGACGCCTGGCCGCTGATGCGCGCTATGCTGCGGACTGCATTGCGTCAGGTCGTTCGGGTCGGCTGGCCGGGGATGGTGGCTTCTTTGCCGCTGCTGTTCCTGTTGAGCTGGCTCTCCACTTCCTACGGGTATGTCTATCCCCCGGCGGGACAGGCACCGGCGCTTCGAACCCAGCCTCAGCAGTATCAGGCCCACTGGATTGATGCGCCGGCCGATGCGCAGGCGCCGCCCCGCATTCTGGTGGTCGATGGTGCCGACCAACTCCTGGCCGACGTTGCTCTGAACGCCCCGGTGCCGGTGATTCACAAAAAACGCTGGTGGAATCTGCTGATGGGCAATCCGGCCGGCTATCTACCCGATTGGGCGGCCATCGACCGGATCGTCGCACCGTTGCCGCGGCAAGAGGTACTCTCTTTTGGCCCAGGGTGGCTGCGCAACTGGGAGATCATGTTTTTCATCTCGCTGTTGGCTGTGTCGCTCGGCATGAAGAAGGCCTTGAAGATCAAATAGCGCAATTCATCAAGTTGAATCAATCAGAGGAGTGATGATGCGATGGTGACCGACGGTCCGGCGGATGAACTGGCCCGGAGCTTTCAGGTGGATACCTGGGTGCACTTGCTTGGGGGGTTCGTAAGCCGCAATACAGGCTTCTGGAAATGGATAGGCAACCGTGAGACGGCCATGCTGGCCGACGCATTGCAGTCCATACAGATCCGTCAGCCTGTCTATGTCACCAGTTTGGCGCGTTCGGGCAGCACGCTGCTGCTGGAAATCCTGAACCGCCATCCAAATCTGAGCGCCCACTGCTACCGCGACTATCCCATGCTGTTCACGCCCTATTTGTGGAACCGCTATCTGGCGCGCACGCCGCAGAGCAACGCCCGCGCCGTGGAGCGCACCCACGGCGATGGCATTTTTATTACTCCCGAGAGTCCGGAAGCATTCGAAGAGATCCTGTGGATGGCCTTTTTTCCGGGCCTGCATGATCCGCTCATCCCGTCCGTACTCGACGCCCGGACTGCGCATCCGGATTTCGAGATATTCTACAAAGACCATATCCGCAAGCTGCTGTTGATCCGTGGCGGACAGCGCTATCTGGCCAAAGGCAATTACAATATTACCCGGCTCGCCTACCTGTTGAAGATTTTCGAGGATGCGCGTTTCGTGATCCCGGTCCGCGAGCCGATCTGGCATATTGCCTCCCTGATTCGGCAGCACCGCCGCTTTTGCGCGGGACAGCAAGCCCATCCACGCGCCCTGCCCCATCTGCAACGGGTCGGCCATTTCGAGTTCGGCCTGGACCGCCGCCCGATCAATACCGGCAATACGGAGCGGCTGGCCCACATCATCGAACTCTGGAACCATGGCGCCGAAGTCGAGGGCTGGGCCCATTACTGGGCGTATATTCACGACCATCTGGCCGACCGGCTGGCGGCCGATCAGCAGTTGCAGTCCGCGGTCATGCTGATACGTTACGAAAACTTCTGCCAGACCGCGCGCGAAAGCGTGGGCGCCCTTTTCGATCATTGCGGCCTGGCCGTCGACGAAACTCTGCTTGACGAACTGGCCGCCACCATCCGTCTGCCGGCATTGAAGCGCCCGGCAATGTTTTCCGACGACGACCTGGCCACCATCGAACGCCTCACCGCCGCAAGCGCCAATAGCCTGGGCCTTGGAAGCGCCGCATTGCCCCAGGCGGTTCATGCCATGAAATAACAGGCTATGGGGGAGTGTCCTGCACCCTCCGAGCAGCCGTGTCTCTGAATTGGATGCCACCGCAGGAAATCTTTCGCCAGGTCGAACGATCGTCCTTCGTGCGAAGATTGCGGGCGAACACAAGGGGTCTGGGTCGCCCTGTGACAAATATTCACAATAAAATAAGGATAACCACAGAGGCGATTCATATAAGAAAAATGGTGGGCAATGCCCACCCTGGATATAGGATGCTACCGCAGGGGAACCTTTCGCCCATAAAGTCGTGTCGACCCGCATCCTTCTGTGCGTAGAATGCGGGCGAACACACGGTTCGCCCCACCGCAATTAAAACGGGACACCGTGCATCGCCATCAGGGTATCCGCATTTGAAATTGTTCTCGCAGGGGATCCCACCTGTAGGGGCGACCGGCGGTCGCCCGGTGCGGGTGCAAAGCCGGCAGGGCAGGCAATCATGGGTGCGGGAGAAAAAAGGCCGCGCCAGCCTGTGCGATGACTCAAATTCAGTGGTTCGCGCGGGCGACCGCCGGTCGCCCCTACAACGGGCACCG
>Ga0209643_1000191_pt1 | contig 147593 bp, 151 predicted proteins | sample AutmiccBRH37_all_FD_187383 | JGI IMG/M metagenome (GOLD analysis project Ga0209643, IMG submission 187383) | Deep subsurface microbial communities from Mt. Terri, Switzerland - Autotrophic microbial communities BRH/37_all (SPAdes) (version 2) | ecosystem: Environmental > Aquatic > Deep...
TGAATGAAGTATTTGTTGTACTGAACGGCAACTCTGCCTAACACGATGATTTGCGGCTCCGGCTTTCGCTTTCGACCTAACTTGGTAATTGTCATGATTTTTGAAGTAGGCGAGACTTTGGGGTCAAAAATCGCGCCAACTACCAAGTTCGCAAATCATGGGAACGTTATGTGTAATGCCTGACTTACTAGAGTTAAATATAACAGAACAGGAGATGAGAGATGGAATTGAAACATAAAGGCCATAATTTAATGACAACTGATGAAAAAGTCTTGAAACTGGTATTCCTTTCAAGCTATGGATTAGCGTTAATTACTTTTATAACTTTTGTATTTGCAATGATTGCTGTTCCTATATCAGGTGCAAATGCCCCTAATGGAGGCATTTTATATCCTTATCTAGAGACTATAGAACGGTATCCAAGAGATTATATTTGGCAGTACTTGGCGATGTTTATGATTTGCATCTATTTGATAAACATCATTATTATTAAGACTATTATTAATAAAGAAAAACAAATTTATATTCAGATAGCGAGCTCCTTTGCAATAATTGCAACTGCTACTTTACTCATAAATTATTACGTTCAAGTAAATGTTGTACCTATAAGTTTGATGAATCAAGAATATGAAGGGATTGCCTTAATTACTCAATATAATCCACATGGAATTTTTATCGCCCTGGAGGAACTCGGGTATATAATGATGGCTATTTCTTTTGGGTTTTTAATACCAGTTTTTAGAGGAAAACATACAAACATTATAGCGGTAATTTATTTATTGGCAGTTATAATCGCAATAGTGAGCTTTATTTTTATCAGTATCCAATATGGTTTAGATAAGCTGGACAGATATGAAGTAATCATTATCTCCACAACATGGCTAGTCTTGATAATAAATGGAATACTAACAGGAAATAAAGTTAGGAAATTGTGGAAGTGTAGTAAGTAGCTGGGCACTACACATAACAGGCAGTTCCCAAAACTTAGAATATATGACTGTAATATGACGCTTCGGGAACTGTATATGCTCCGCTATCTCGACAAGAAAAAGGGGTAGATTTGTTAATTACAAAGAGATTGGATAATGTTTCAGCGTCATTACTATACAGGTGAAATCTTCACGAACATATACCCCTGCTCCTCCAAAGAAAGGAGTAGAGGATAATATAATTCGCCATCCATGGCGTAAGATTTATAGGAGGGGAATTAAGTGGGCATTAAATTTGTGCATACAAACCTTGTTGCTACAGACTGGAGAAATCTATCTAGATTTTATGTTGACGTTTTTGATTGTAAACCCCAATATCCGGAAAGAGACCTTTCAGGCGAATGGATAGATAAGTTAACAAATATTAATAACGTTAGGATAAAAGGAATACATCTGATTTTGCCAGGTTATGATAATGGGCCAACCCTTGAAATCTTTGAATATGATCCGGAATGTCCTAAGAATAGGTTTATGATTAATGAGCAGGGCTTTGGACATATTGCTTTTCATGTTGATGATGTAGAAAACGTTGCTGAAAAACTAATTACACATGGTGGCAAATTACTGGGTGAAATAATAAATAAGGATTATGGGGAGATCGGATTTTTAACAGCAACTTATGCTCAAGATCCCGAGGGGAATTTCATAGAAATTCAGAACTGGAGTAAATAACCTTAGAACTGTTTCATATTTTTTGATACAAAGTATTATTTTGCTTATTGTTTGCCTAGTCATATGCACAGCCATCCATTGACGATGGTCGTACCGTCCACGGATGGATTTTTTTGTGGTAAAAACTTCTAAACATTTGATATAAATAATGGGGTTACCTAAGGTGACTAGAGAAAGGATGAACAGATTGATTGATACCAAGATAAGCGATTTTAAATTAAGGTTTGCCGAAATAAGCGATGTTTCATTAATATTGGAATTCATAAAGGAATTAGCTGAGTATGAAAAACTGCTGGATCAGGTAATAGCAACTGAAGATGTTTTAAGAGAGTCTTTATTTGAAAGAAAGACAGCTGAGGTTATAATTGGAGAATTTCAGGATAAACCTGTAAGTTTTGCGTTGTTCTTTTACAATTTCTCAACATTTCTAGGGAGACCAGGTATTTACTTGGAAGATTTATTTGTGAAACCTGAAATGAGAGGGAAAGGTATTGGTAAGATAATGCTTTCATTTTTAGCAAAAGAAGCTATTGAAAGAAAGTGTGGCAGATTGGAATGGTGGTGTTTAGACTGGAATGAACCTTCGATTGATTTTTACAAGCATTTAGGAGCAGTTTCAATGGATGACTGGACTGTATATAGATTATGTAATGAGGAACTAAATGCGTTGGCAAGTTGTTTTGTTGATTAGAACTTTGTCTTTTTGGCATAAAGAGGCCATAGTCTGAAAGTGGGATGAAAAACTTTAAGGGTTGTTAGCGTTCTGATACTGAACACTTGTAATCTTTGTGTTTTTTATTTTGCAGGAATTGCAGGAATAATATATAAATTATAACTTCAAACGATTAGTTATACCAAGGAGTGTTTGCATGAAAAAAAGTAAAATTGCTGAGTCCATAAAGCTGAAAAATCACCCAGTTGCCGTATTACGTTCAAATATTAAACCAGGGGCGGTATGCAGTTTCATGAAGGGAAATGGGGTTGGCGTTATTTCAATGTTAAATGCTGCAGCCAAAGGGCGTGTGGCGATATTTGATGATAAGACCACTACTTGTCAGGGTGGTAAAGTTGGACTGGGGTTCAACCGTTTTCAACTAGGTTTTATTGAATATTTCTTATCAACTGGAGTTGTCGATGGTAAAGAAGGAATTTTACAAGAAGAGTCCAGAGTTAGCTGTCAAATTTGTCACTAGTTTACCTGAAGTTATCCCAAAAACTTATATTGTTATAAAAATGCCCCTGCTGCGAAACGACATGCAGTCAGGGGATTCTTTAGACGACTTAGATTAAATTAAGCAAGCTCGGTTTACCTATAATAATCTTCTAATCTAATGGCAGGTTAATGATTTGACCGACTTGAATAAAATTTGGGTCAACTATTTGTGGGTTAGCAGCAATAATAGCTTCTAGGCTAACCCCGGTGCGTCTGGAAATACTGAGCAGAGTCTCTCCTACCGAAACATATAATTGTGCAGTATTCATTGGTGATGGCAAAGGTGGCGTTACCACCAGATTGATGACTTGATTGACAGAAAGAACGTTGGGATCTACAATTTGGGGATTTTCTGCTGATAACAAAGCTACTGTCAAGCCAAAGCGCCGGGCAATAGTGAAGAAGCTATCTCCAGTTCTTACCAAGTATTGCGCCGGACTAGGTGCTGGAATAGGTAATACTGGTACTACTAACGGAATAGCGATAATCTGTCCTGGAAAAATAACATTGGGGTTAACGATTCCTGGATTAAGTACCATAATCTGCTCTATGGATACACCAAAGGTGCGGGCCAGAGAAAAGAGGGTATCTGTCGGCAGGGCGACGATGTTAAAACGATGCGTTGGATCTTGTGGTCGTGCACATTCACTGAGATCTCCTGTTAGCACCGGACTACCGACTGTACTGGTTTGAGTATTGACAGGTTGAACTATTACCTGCGCCCCGGCAAATAAAAGCGGCCTGGGAATGATTACTGTGCCGGCCCAGGTAGAAGGGCTTTCTTGCGGTAGAGGAAAGCCAAAACCTCCAATGCCAACAATATCAATTAGCGCTTCAAAACCATCAAAATTAGCCAAAGAAGGCAGGCCAAATGCAGTAACGGTAGCCGATTGTTGACCGTCTGGCAGTTGCCTAACTAGTATGGAACCTGTAGCATTGGGAGGAGTGTCTATAGTAGGATGCAATACTGCATTACAAGGAAAGTTAATGGGGATAGGTAAACAGAGTACATCACCCGGATTAATTGATGCTGGGTCGGGAAGAGGGTTGTTGGCGATAATAAGACCCTCATCTACCCCTAATTGATCGGCTAATTGAAAAATAGTATCTCCCGAAATCACCACATAGCGAAAAAAACCTGGCGGGCATTGATTTGGAACTAGTGTATTGGCCATAATAACATTCCTTCCTCACTTGTTACTAGCGTATTTAACTTAGTCCTATCATATTATATGATTTTATGCATACTTAATTTACACTTTGTAGCTGTTATTTCTATGTTATTCCTAGCCTTCTTTCTCCCTTTGTATGGATTATAAAGTATAACTTTTGGTTTAATATGTGCTCTAAATAAACACTATTAATAAAAGCAAAAATTGAGATGTAAATCGAAATGGATAAAAACTTATAGAATTGTCAAATATATCAAGCACTAGGCACCACAATCAAAAAATCTAAATTTTGGAAGGAAAATATGAAAATGGGAGTACCTTTTCGATATGGAGCAAAATGGATGTGATTTCCATGAAAGAAAGTACCCTGTGTAAGATGTTATTCTTTTTAGGTGTATTATTTGTTTTATTGTTGTTAATTGCTGGTTATAATCAAAAACCAGATATAAACATGAGTGAAATACTGGAGAAGTCTGAAGAAGAGTTTAAACAATTAAATAAGGTAGAAACTACTGCGGCTGCATTTGATGGTGAAAGTGATGTTAAGTTTAGACTAATGGTTGAAAAATACCCAACAGAAGAAGAGACATTTTTTTATTTAATAAAATAGTAGAAAATATTGCTCATTACTCTGATCATTCAGATGTATGGGATTATTATAATGGTTATTTCGATATAAAGAGTTATGAAAATGGTGTAATATATGAAGCGACTAAACTTATTGGCGAAGATTTGCAAATCCACTAAAATACCACACACAAGAGATAGTTATACACTTTATTAAAATGAGGTAAATCATAGATGATGCGTAAAACTTTTTTTTTAGTATTGATTGCATATTTTATGTTACTTGGTTATTGGATGCTCTTTGGTTTCGGCAGAATTGCTGGTTCAATGTATATGTATAACCTGGAGCCATTTTCAACAATCAAGCATTTTCTTAACTTTAACAAATTAAACAAAAATGTCTGGGTGATTAATCTTATAGGGAATATTGGTGTGTTTATTCCCTTTGGATTTTTAATTCCATTGGCATTGAAATTATCTTACCTTAAATCACTGGGTGTTTTTCTAATTGGGCTAACATTATTAGAAGTATCTCAGTTAATTACTAAACGTGGGAGTTTTGATGTAGACGATTTCATTCTAAACTCGTTTGGATTCATATTAGGATATGTTGTTTTCAAGTTAATGACTATGTGGGTAAACTCAAGGAGAGGCGGAACCATATAACAATATACTTCCGCAAGGGCGCATGCAGAATTGGCAGCGGCCGTCTCGCCAAGCCTTAAGCTTGGCAGCGTCTGGAAAATGCTTCTTTAAACGAAAAACGTTGAAAGGGGGGGGGTTCCTCTATGCTTAGGATAGATTAGTGATGAGAAAGGTGAGACACGCATGGTGCTACAAGAAATGAGGAAGTATTTTGACATTCTTACTGACAAAAATTTCATCTATTCTTATCATTAGCTGTTGAACCTTGAATTATTCAAGCTTGAGTATAACGGAAAAAACAGGTTAATGTAAATTTTAAAACCCCTAATAATTTCACAAAAATAGTATAATAATGGTAGAAAAAGATAATAGGAATAGAAAAGGTATCTAAGGGGTTACTGATAAAGTTTCCTAGTTAACTCGAAGAATAATACGAGCAAACAATTATTATTGAGGGGCTTCCAATTATGTTAGTTAAGAGGAATAGTTTTACTTATCTTACCATGTTAATTATCGTTATGATACTAGGTTTAGGTACTAGATATTTTTCAGTGTATTTGCCTAACTGGATTACTCTATATTTAGGAGATACTTTATGGGCACTTATGGTTTTCTTTTTGTTTGGCTTCATATTTAAGACGGCGAAAACGAGATGGATTGTTGCGCTAACCCTTTTATTCTCCTTCAGTATTGAAATAAGTCAGTTGTATCATTCACAGTGGATTGATGCTTTGAGACAGACAAGGTTAGGTGGATTAGTTTTGGGGTACGGTTTTTTGTGGAGTGACTTGGTTTCATATAGTATTGGAATTGTAATGGGAGTGTTTGTTGAGAAATTCATATTCTTTAATAGCAAACCATAGTGAATAATATTAAATTTCTGTAGACAGAACGATACAACGTGAATAAGATTTTTTATCAAAGAGAAATAGGCACTAATATTATTATTGAAAGAGATCGTAAATAACCGATCCGAGGTGATATTTGATGGGTGAGGGGAAATAGAGTTTGCATATATCATAATACCGGGCGTTTTATTCATACTGGCTTCTTATATGACAAAAGGATATTTCCTGAACCATTCGGCAAATGCATAGGCTAATTCCAAGTTAGCCCTCGGTTATGGTAAATTAGAATTAGAAATTAACACATCGTGGTGTTAAGTGTGGCATAAAATGTTGTAGTGAACACAATAAATCGGTATTTATATATTGCTTTGAATGCCAGAAGTTCCCTTGCTCAAGGATGAAAATATGCGTTCATCGAAATTTTTGTCTTTAGTGCAAAAAAGAGTATAAAGAATAAGTTTTAACTGGTGTTCATACCGTGACTCGGAAAGATGACGCAAAGGCTGCATAACATAATACAAACTGAATTGAGGCTAGATTATGGAAGTAAAAATTAGACGAGCAGTAGAAAGTGATAAAGATATTTTTGTTGGATTCACAGTAAAATTAGGCAAATTCAATCGGAGCAATCTTAATAATGAATGTAAGTATGATGATTTCGAATCAGTTCTTAATTCAATACAAAGGAAGGCTGAAGAGATTTTTAATAATAGAAATGAAGATACATTAATCTTAATAGCTGAATTGAAAAATATACCTGTAGGATACGCTTTGGGAAGAATACTTAAACAGGATGAAACTGCGGATAATGGAACAGGTACTATGGGACTTTTTGATGAAGTATTTGTTGATGATACAGCAAGAGGCCTTGGATTAGGACAAAAATTACTGGATGAGACAATGAAGTGGATGAAAGAAAGAGGAATTGATAGAGTCAAATTACATGCATATTCTTGGAATAATAATGCAAAGGAACTATATCAGCGTAATGGCTTTAAAGAATATGCTGTATCATATGAAATGTTTATTGGGCGAGGACCCAAATAATCGTATATCTTTTTTATAAGTGAGGCTACAGAGTTGACCATTGGAGAGGATTTCATGAATAATTCATTATTAAGATACCAGTTATTTGAGGTTGGACAGGAGAATATTGTTTCAGATATGGTGTGGGAGGTTTTTAGTGAATTTGAAGCTCCTTATTATTCTGCTGAAGGGGTTAATACATTTAAAGAGTTTATTCATCCCCAAAGACTTGTTAGTCAGATAATTAGTAATGATTTTAAGATTTACTGCTGTTTTGAAGGAAATGATCTTGTCGGTGTCTTGGCATTTAGGAATACATCTCATATTTCACTATTGTTTGTTAAAAAGAGCCACCAAAGGATTGGAATTGCAAAGGAACTTTTAAGAATAGCTACAATGGAATTATTAAAAATTGATCCTGATTTACAAGAATTAACGGTAAATTCTTCACCATATGCTGTGATAATATATGAAAAACTTGGCTTCAATGCTACTAATACAATGCAGGAAAAACATGGTCTCAAGTACAAACCTATGAAGAAGTGTTTACGTTAGTTATTATTGGCTCTTTTTAGGGTGTTACGGTGTATATTAAGAGCTGAGGATTATGGGCTATAAAGCAAGTAGATCGATCAAGGTATGAAATTGCAGAGTCTCTTAATGTAGATTTTCGAGTATATTACCACTACTCAATTAACTATGCCTTAGAATTTTTATTATTAACTAGGTAGGAGGAGGAAGATGACGAATTTTAAAACCATAATTGGATATACGCCTGGTGTAATTGGTAGAGTTTCCGAGTTGCATGCCAAGTATTACGCTGAAAACTGGAATTTTGGACATTTTTTTGAAGGAAAAGTTGCTAGTGAGCTTTCGAGATTTGTAAATAATTATAACAATTCCCGCGACCGTATTTGGTCATTAGTCTTGGATGGCTCTATCGAAGGATCTATTACCATTGATGGCTCTTCTGAAAAAGAAAATATTGCTCATCTTAGATGGTTTATTATTTCGGAGAAATTGCGAGGAAAAGGAGCTGGAAACTTTCTTATGGAGCAAGCTCTTTCATTTTGCAAGGATGCCGAATTTGAAGGTGTTTATTTATGGACTTTTCAGGGACTTTCCTCATCTGGGCATATTTATGAGAAATTTGAATTTCAATTGACCGAAGAACGACCTGGAGACCAATGGGGCACAACCGTTATAGAACAACGTTTTGATCTTGTAGTATAATTGAAGGGATGGTTAACTAAAATTTATAACTTATGGAGGATGATAGACTAATGAGTTTAAAAAATAGGATTGAAGAAACCGCTTTTACGGAAGGGTTGGATATAATTCGGTTTACCAATCCAGGATATTTCAATTATGCATTGCCGGAGTCGCCAAGGAGTGACCCGCGTATTTCCCTTCCATCCTCTCAAACACTTATTATTTGTGGAATTTATATAGGTGGTTTTGAAATACCTGATACGAAAGACCCTAATATAGGACAATTAAGTAGACTAATATTGTCAAGCTTCTATTTTGATGTGGTAAAACCGCTTGATTCTATAAAATCTATTCTAAACAAAGAAGGATATACAGCCATTCAATGTGACGGCTATTCTGATAAATCTATATTACCTCTAAAGCTTGCAGCGGTTCGTGCAGGTATTGGTTGGCAAGGAAAAAATTCCTTGTTGATCTCAAAAGAGTATGGCAGTTTTATTGCTTTAGGGGGTATTATTACAGATGCATTATTAGAATACGACAGGGTTGCACCTCAAAAAAATCTTTGTGGAGATTGTGATGCTTGTAGAACTGCGTGTCCATTAAATGCATTAGAAGAACCTTATAAACTTAATGTATCTAGATGCTTGTCAAGTTTACTAGAAGGTGAAGAACTGTCTGAAGAGATAAAGAATGTGATGGGAAACAAAATTTTAGAATGTGATTTGTGCCAGCTGGCTTGTCCCTGGAATAAAAAACTTGATAATAAAGGGGTTAAATCTAACTATAGATGGAGCCTAAATGAACAATTTGGAAACTTAAATAAATTTTTTAATATGAATAATTTAATCAAGCTGACTGAAGAGGATTTTAATAAATACTTGGGATACGCTTTAGTCGGTGTAAATTACAATATGTTTCGCAGAAATCTCATGGCTGCCATGGAGAATTCAGTAAATAAATGCTAATATAAACAAAGAAGATGCTATTTTAATGGTGGTAATTAAAACGAAAACATATGAAGAAATTATATTAAAAGAACTTATTATGTGGCAAATAAAGATGGTTAAGAAGCCATCCTTATCAAACCGCTTAACTAAGGGTGTGCAAAATAGAGTTAATAACATAGTCCCGGATAAGGTCCACGAAGTAATTACAGGTACAATAAAGAACATGGTAAAAGCGGTCTTGTTCGGATCAGGGTTCATCACAAAAAAACCTTTAGTAGGGGTATCGCTAGAAGACCGTGAAAAGTTAGTAAAAGAAAGCATTGCTTTTTATAAGAGAACTGCTGCAATTAGCGGTGCTGGAACTGGTTACGGGGGCATCCTCCTAGGACTTGCGGATTTGCCTGTATTACTAAGCCTAAAAATAAAGTTTCTTTTTAATGTAGCTAGTCTTTATGGTTTTAACGTAAGCGACTATAAAGAAAGAATATATATTCTATATATTTTTCAATTAGCTTTTTCAAGCCAAGAAAAGAGAAATAAGGTATATAAACAAATATCAGACTGGGAAAATAAAAAGCAAGAATTGCCAAAGGACATGAACCTATTTCAGTGGAAGGAATTTCAGCAGGAATATAGGGATTATATTGATATAGCTAAAATGCTTCAGTTAGTTCCCATAATAGGAGCACCTATTGGAGCATTTGCTAATTATAGATTGTTGGATAACCTGGGAAAAACGGCTATGAATGCTTACAGATTAAGATTAATTAAGAGTTGAAAAGAATAGGAAAAAATAGTTACGTCACTAATAAGAGAGTAGGGTTAAATAATGAGAAAGGCAGAAAAGGAAATCAAGGATAATGCAGATATTGAGCAAGTGTTACACCGAGCTGAAGTTTGCAGAATTGGTTTATGCAGAGGAAATGAACCTTATGTAGTTCCAATGAATTTTGGATATCAAGATAGATGCTTATATCTTCATTCAGCTAAAGAAGGTAAAAAAATTGAATTCATAAAAGCAAATAACAAGATCTGCTTTGAAGTTGGTGTAGATTATGAAGTTAAAGAATCAGAAAATCCTTGTAACTGGAGTATGAACTTTTCTAGTGTTATAGGTTTGGGAAAAGCATATATAATTGAAGATTTGGAAGAGAAGAAAAAAGCCTTAGATGTAATTATGGGAAAGTATTCATGCAATAACTCATTCAGCTACTTGGATAAGGCAGTTGAACAAATAGCAATTATTAAAGTAAAAATAGAAGAAATAACAGGTAAAAGGTCTGGAATATAATAGATTATTTTCGTACCTTACTAAAATAAATGAGCATACCTAATACTTCTAGCAATACAGCAGCAGTAAATAAATAGAAACCAGTCTTATAGCTATATACTGTACTTGCCCTACCTACTATCAGGGGTGCAAAGAACATGCCTATTCCCCAAAAAAGATAATATGCTCCTGAAATGGTGCCTTTTAAAGAATTCGGAACAGCCTCATTAAGAAAGGCCATGGATGAGAGATAGAACACACCAAGTCCAAGACTTGCAACGAATAGTACTATACTTATCCAAGGAAGAACTAGAATGGGGAATATTATAATTCCACATAAAGCTAATACTAATCCTCCTAACATAAAGATTTTTCGTCCCATTCTATCTGATAATGGACCAGTTATTATTTGGGAAATACTTATTGCAGCATAAAAAAGAGAAAAGAAAATTCCTATATGTATCTCATTGAAATTCTTTAAGGTAATTAAAAACGCGGGGATGACAGTAAGGAATATTCCATATCCCGCACCATATACTGTAATTCCTAGTAAAGTAACAAGAATTTCTCGGTTAGCAGCTATCTTGACTATCTTATTGAAACTTATTGGCTCTATTGTGCCTCTCTCATCTGAATTAACATCATCCACCATAAAATAAATAACTAATGATCCAAGAAAGCAGACGATTGCATAAAAGAGAAAGACTTCATTTCCGGACAAAAGAGTAGCAAACACAATCCCAAGGATAGGGCCAATTGTGAGGCCAATATGGATGGACGCATTATATAGTCCCATAATTTGTCCTTTTATGAGTGGATACTTTATTGATAAAAGTGCTGGGGCAAGTGCCCAAATAGGTGCCTCTCCAATACCTTGCATAAGTCTACCTAGGAAAATAATATTAACGTTTTTAGTAAAATAAAAAAGCAATCCAGTCATTGTACATAGAATATAGCCAAAGATTAAGAATTGTTTAAATCCGAACTTATCTGATAGATTCCCTATAGGCAACTGAAAGAGTATGTAGGAAAGTGCGAAAGCGGAAGCTAAAATACCTACCAACTCTCCTGATCCGGTTAGGACAATAACCTTTTGTGGAAGTATGGCGACTATCATTCCCACTCCCAGCATCATAAGAAATACAGCAAGGTTTAAGCCTATTAGTGTTTTATTTCTAAACATGAGGAAAAACCTCCTAACAAGTTAAATTTAGGCACAAAAAAACCATGCATTTTAAAGATACACGGCGTAAAGTTTTTTATAAAATTTTACTTCAACATAAATCATGAATTACCGTTGCTCTTAAAATATTTCAACACTATTTAATTTGTAGAAATAAGAGCAACTCTTAGCATATTAAGTAACCATCCTTTTATTTGACTTATACCTTCTATGGTGCAATTATACTATATAGTTCTGTTCTACTTCTACAACTTTTTTAAAACATCATTCTAAGTTTATTTGGAAGGAGTTGAATGTGTAAAACAATGTATGAATATAGGTTTATTAAAATAAAGCTTAAGTCAGGATTTAAAGGAAGAAAGCCTGAGGAAGACTATCATGAAATCATTGAACAGTACGCAAGGGAAGGTTGGAGGTTAGTTCAAATTTTTGCACCAGCTATAAGCGGATATGGTGCAGCAGAGTTTTATGAACTAATATTCGAAAGGAATAAGTAAAACAGATAAAAACTGGATAAAGAGTGAGAAAATTAATTAAGAGCCTTTTTTAAGGGGTGTATCTTTACCTTCTCCTACAAAAAATGCTTTAATTGAATTGATGGGGGGTTGTTCGGCTATATAGAGACTACCATCAGTATCGAGCAGGGCTAATAGTACTTTATGTGGCTCTTTTAACCCCCTTTTAGAGAGTTCGCTTTCAAGCCACTTGTTATTTAAACCTAAATTATGCAAGTTAGCCTTAAAAATTTTACCATCAACTATTAGAGGTGTAGGTATACCTTCATAACCTGAGTCTATTTTAAGATCTGTAAGTTTGACAGGGCGGGCTTGAGACTTTGGAATAACCGATAGTTGGCCATTGGCTTCTAGAGTAGCAAATTCAATATCTTGTATTCGGTGATAACCCTTTATTCTAAGTCCAGCCATGAGTTGATTCATATTAATTTGGTTCTTAATTAGATTAGCTTTAACTATACGACCGTTGCGTATTAGTAGGTCTGGTTGTCCACCTAAAATATCCTTTAAATAGTTATTTAAAGTACCAACACTTATGAGTGTGTGCATTAAAGCTAGGACACCTAAGGCTACGAGCGCATTTAGAAGAGGAACATCTCGGTTGACTATTAGTGCTGCTGAAGCTGAACCTATCAACATCATCACTACAAAATCATATGGTTTTTGTTGGAACGTTAGTCCTTTACCTAACAAACGAAGAAGAATCAAGGACCAGATATACACTATAACTGCTCTAGTCACAACTTCCATAACACAAACTCCTTTCTTGATAAAAGCACCTTTTGATGGAGTTGAAAGATAGTCTCTAATATTGTTCTCCATTATATATAATTAATACCAAGAAATAGCAAATGTCTGATTGTATAGCATATTAGCACCGCATAATTAATTTGACAATTCTAGAGTAGAGTTGGGTATACCGTAGCTTCCCGAATTATTATCAATAAATATTGGTATTGAGGCAGGCTTAAATGTAAATGTTGAAAAGGAGATTACGAGGATAATGCCTAATACTATTGCCATAGATCCATAATATCGACCTAAAGGTTTGGCGACAAGTAATTTATAACTTGCATATTGTCCTAAAATAACAGCAATGAAAAATATACTAATATCTATGGGGAATAGATTGAAGCCTATTATTCCAGTATAGGTATAAAATATTACAATTATTGTAGCAGGGATGATAAAAAGCGAAGTAGCTTTTGCTAGAACATAATTATTTGCTTTGTTCTTTATAAAATAGTATTCTGCTAGAAAGAAAAGTAAAGCAGGCCAAAAACCTATCTTACAGTGCTCCCAAACACTTTCATTTACGGCAAAGAATAAAGCTAAGGGCTTCCATTGGTTGAACCAAAAGAATGCAAAATGAAAGACAAACCCAAGTATAATTATTACTATTGCACCGTAAAACTCCCAATAAAGAACACCTTTTTCATTACTAATTCCCATATGAGTATTACACCTCCCCTAAATAATATTATGCTGGAAGCAAGTATTATAGAGCGAAGAAAGTGTCAAAGAATGCAAATTGTAATGATGCAGATCTAAGAACAGTTTTAATTAGCATAAAGAAAAACAACGGATATTACCCGTTGTCCACATTTCTTATTTATTTAACCGATCAAAGTATGGTTGAATTTTAGCTACTAATTCATTATATTCCTCTTGTTGATCAGGTGTTAGCTTTGTAACATCCACTTGCCCCAATTTTTCTCTTTCCGAAGTAGACATATCTCCGTGCTTTACCATAAAGAAAACTAGATCCTTGGCTAAGACAGCAAATTCCCCAAATTCTTTTGGGCTTAAAATTTTGGATGCTTTGTTTAGCTTATTATCAAAGTAGCCAAAACAAGAAAGTAAAATTAAATATCGAAAAAAAGAATGATTCTGTCATGATTAAAAATTTAATAATTGGTATAATGTTACTAGTAAGTCTTAATTAATTTTAATCTAGAAAACTGTTTTGAGATGATGAAAAAATATCTGGAGGAGTACTTTATGAGGTTTTTATTAGGGGAAGATGTATTTGATACATTAGAGGATGTGTGTTTCTGTGTAGTTGTAGCCAGAGGAATCGATAATGCAACAAAAACAATAAAATTGATGCTTCTATTACAGATGGGCGCCTAAGAGATGGGACATAAATAAGCATAGCTCTTGAGCTTGGAGGAGATAAAATGTATGATGTGGTAATCGTAGGAGCAGGGCCCTCAGGGGCTACTTTAGCTAGACTGATTGGGAATAGATTTAGGGTGTTATTAATTGATAAGAGACAGCTTTTAGATGAAAAGAATGGAACTGATGAAAAGTGTTGTGGGGGTCTTATTGCCCCTGATGCTCAATATATGCTGGGAAAATTAGGACTTGGAGTTCCTAAAAGGGTATTAGTAGGCCCCCAATTATTTACGGTAAGAACTATGGACTTACAAAGTAATATTGAAAGATACTACCAAAGACACTATATTAATATAGATCGAGGAAAATTTGACTCGTGGTTAGTATCATTAATTCCACCATCTGTTGACATAAGATGTGGTTCTCAGTTTAAAACTTTTGAACGTACAGGGGGAAACTTCAATATTAAGCTTATCTATGATGGAAAAGAGTACATTGAGAGGGCAAGAATACTGGTAGGTGCAGATGGGGCTTTTTCAACCGTACGCAGGCAACTGGCCCCCTTACTGTTTCAAAAAAAATATGTAGCAATACAAGAGTGGTATAAGGTACAAGATACTTTACCTTATTTTTCAGCAATTTTCGATAGTGAAATTACAGATTTCTACTCATGGACTATTCCAAAGGAAGATTATCTGCTGGTCGGAGCAGCTGTACCAGTAAAAGAGAATGTTGGCTACAAATATAACTTATTAAAAAAGAAACTGTCAACTTGTGGATTTGAATTAAAAACATTAGTAAAGAAACATGGTTGTTATATAATTCGACCCGAAACTGGAGCTCAAATCTATTTAGGTGAAAGCAATGTAATGTTTATCGGGGAAGCAGCTGGCTGGATTAGTCCAACATCTGCTGAAGGCTTAAGCTATTCATTTAGAAGTGCATTGGCTTTAGCTAAAAGCTTAAAGAGCAAATCAGAAAACTATCTATCAGACTATATCCAAAACACCAAAGGTTTAAAATTTAATATATTTACCAAAAACTTAAAAGCACCTTTTATGTATAACCCCTTGATAAGAGGACTTGTTATGAAAACAGGAATATCCAGCATGAATATGATTGATAGTGATTAGTAAAAACCACAAATCAAATTCTTTGAGGAGATAGATCATTTAAATGCTAATAAATAGAAATAGTTTTGTATACTTTATTCTTATATTAACCTCGATGTCTTTGGGTTTTAACTACTAGATTTTTTTTCAAGTACCTACCAAGTTGGAGTTTATTATATTACCGCGTTAGTCGAACCAAAGATACCCCTCCGTTATGTGCAAATACAGCATCTCCATTAGCTGCAGGCGGAGCTAGTTTTCGACCAGTAGGTGCTGTTAATTTAACCTTTAAAATAAATATTAGAAAGGAAAGTAGATATGTGGACAAGAAAAGAACTTAAAGAAAGAGCAAAGGCGGTTTTGAAAAACATCTATTGGAAGGCATTCTTAATAAGTATGGTTATTCTATTAGTAGGAGGTAAAGATAGTGGAATAGGCGGGGGAAGCAGCAGAAGTAGTGACTCAACAAACAACATGGCTTTTGATTTTACTGATCCGAATGTCTTATATTCCATAATATTTATTATAATTGCAGCAATAGGAGTTATAATGCTTGCTGTCACATTACGTATTTTTTTAGGGTACCCTTTAGAGGTTGGGGGCAGAAAGTACTTTGTGCAATCCGCTCAATACAAGGATAATAAAAAATGCTTTAGGTTTGCCTTTAATGGGCAAAATTATTTTGGAATAGTCTTTACCATGCTGCTGAAAGGAGTTCAAAACTTTTTGTGGTTTTTACTTTTGATTATTCCTGGCATTATTAAACTATATGCATATAGAATGGTACCATATATTTTGGCGGATAATCCCAATATAGGAGCCAAAAAAGCAATTAAACTTAGTGACAAAATGACGAAGGGGCATAAATTTAAGATGTTTGTATTGGATCTATCTTTTCTTGGATGGTACTTGCTTGGAATTTTGGCTCTGGGAATTGGTGCGCTGTTTGTAATGCCTTATGAAAATGCAACTAAAGCAGAGCTATATTTAGTGTTCCGTAAAACTGCTCTAGAAACAAATATGTGCAGTTATGAAGATTTATTGCTAAATAACTGAGCTATTTCTTTTGGGTGAAATCATTTTGAAACTGCTTATGATAATAATGAAAGAAAATATCTGGAGGTATACTTTATGAGATTTACGGTAGAAGAGAATGTATTTAAAACATTGGAGGATGTATGTTTTGGTGTAGTTGTAGCAAGAGGAGTAGATAATGCAACAAAAAACAATGAGATTAAAGATATGTTAGAAAATAGTATACGAGAAATTAGCGAACAACTAAAAGGTGAAAATATCAAAGAACATCCTAAAATAATTCCATACAGAAATGCCTTTGGAAAGTTAGGGTTTAACCCAAATAAATTTGCACCTTCTGTAGAAGCACTAGTAACCAGGATTCTAAAAGGGAACCAAATTCCAAATATAAATAATGTTGTGGATTTAGCTAATTCTATATCCATTAAACACATACTACCAATTGGTGCACATGACATTGACTTGGTACAGGATGATATCACAGTCAGGTTTTCTGCGACTGGTGATAGTTTCATCCCCTTTGGAGCATCAGAGCCCGAATTATTAGAAACTGGAGAATTAGTGTATGCAAGTGGGAGTAATATTAAAACAAGAAGATGGATATGGAGACAAAGTGAACAAGGGAAAATTACTGAAAGAAGCACAAATATCTTCTTTCCAATAGATGGTTTTATAAATGATAATTATGGATCTGTAATCTTAGCTCGAGATGAATTAGCCTTAATGTTACAACAATTATTTGGTTGTGAAGTGAAAGTTGGCATTATTTATAAGAACAATCAAGGGCTAGATTTACAAAGCTGAGTTAAAGTACAATAATATATAAAAACAATGAAAAATAAGGAGAAGTATGATTATGAAAAAACCCATCATTATTGGAACTTTTGCTCTGCTATATATATTAGTTACTTTTTTTGGAATAGGCCCAGTATTACTTGCAGACGGTTCAATGCAAGAAAGAGTTATTACGCTGGTAATTATAATTATCATATATGTATTACTAACCTTTGGTTTAAAAAAATTACTTAAGTCTATAAAGGATTAAGGGTAATATAAACCACTTAGTGTAGAGATGCTTTAATTTTAAATTAAAAGCCGCGAGGAAGAATGCCTATGAAAGTTTATAGGAACGGGGGATGATTATGTTTCAATTTTTTAAAAGGATATTTCTAGGGGATAAATGCTATTTCTGTAATAAGCCAACTCAGGATAAAAGATACTATTTGGATAAGGAAGGAAATAAAATAGCAGTTTGTGGATTATGTGCGGAGTATGCTGAAAGAAGGGCTTATAGAAAGCATAAACAGGATTCTTGAACTCAGGTGGAGTTTTGACTCCATCTGAGTTTTAGAAACCGTTATCCAGGGACGTAGCGCCACTTATCTCCTACTTGTAGAAGATAGGAGTCTTAGTGGCGATAGTCATCGGATAAATAATTGTTAGTTAGGTGGGATTTATAAAATGATTATTCGAAAAATGATTGCAAGTGATATCCCTCAATTAGCGAAGTTATACAAACAATTTTGGAATGAAGACTCATGTATTGATAAAATGAACAATCAGTTTAATAAAATATGCCAAGCAGATACACATGTATTACTTAGTGCAGTTGAAAACAATAGACTACTTGGTTCTGTAATGGGAGTAATCTGTGAAGAACTATATGGTTCTTGTGAACCTTTCATGGTGCTGGAAAATATGATAGTGGATAAAGAATCTAGAAACAAGGGTATTGGTAAGGCATTAATATCTAAACTTGAAGAAATTGCTGCTGAAAGAAACTGTACCCAAATAATTCTTATAACAGATAATAATAGGATTGATGCTTGCAAGTTTTATGAAACTGTAGGATATAATCCTGATACACACCAGGGATTCAAAAAGAAATTGAAATGAGGATAATGACATGATATTGTAGTTGTATAGAGTTAAAATAGGGGTAGATTAAATGAATGAAAACCAATCTGAAAAAAGGATGCTAGAAAAAGCTGCTATTGAATTGTTTATATGTTCATTCAAAGAGATTTTTGGTGTTGAATATAAGGTTGTTTGCTATCAAGAACGTCCTGATGCCATCCTTGAAGATCCAGAAGGAAATAGGCTGGGTATGGAGGTTACTCATCTTTTTTATGATGAATTAAAAGCAAAAATTCTTTTGGGTAAGTCTAATAGTACTGGACATAAAACTGAAAGTTTTTATAAATATTTAGATGTTTTGAATGACTTGTTAGATAAGAAAGCTAAGACTGGATTAAATTATCCAATTGGATATCCGTGTTCATTATTGATTAGGGATACCTCTCCAGTATGGACAAAGGAGGATTTTGAAGAAGCTAACTCCTTGATCAAACTACCCCAAAAAGTCTATAAAGATATATGGTTACTTACTCAAGATAAAATTTCTATTTGGTCACTATTTAAAATTGACTAGAATTTTTTCGTGATATCATACCAATTGCAATAGTAATATTATTAATGGGCAATGAGATGATAGAGTACAATCTGGAGAGGAATGATCTAATGAAGAACCCATGTGGTACTGCTTGAGCAAATAAATATATCAATTGCAAAGCACATTTTCAGAAGGAAAAATATAACTAAATTAGAGAGAGGTCTTATTATTGTATTATGTTTATATTATTGAATGTAAAGACGGAACATTATACACGGGTTCCACCATTAATATTGAGAAAAGGTTAGAAAAACATAATCAAGGAAAGGGCTGTAAATATACACGTGCTAGATACCCTGTTATATTAAAACATTTTGAAGAATTCACAACCAAGAGAGAAGCTTTACAAAGAGAATACTTCATAAAGCAATTACCAAAAGAAGAAAAATTAAGCCTAATAGGCTACGATTAATGTTATTCTATCAGAATTAAAAAAACTGCCCATGAAGGGCAGTATTTTTATGCTTTAACTACGTTTTCAGCTTGCAGTCCGCGATTTCCTTGAACAACGTTGAACTCTACACGCTGTCCTTCATCTAGCGTTTTAAAACCGTCACCTGTAATTGCAGAAAAGTGAACGAAAACATCGTCTCCACCTTCTACTTCAATAAAACCAAAACCTTTTTCTGCATTAAACCATTTTACTGTACCTGTTTGCATTTTAGAACCTCCAAATATTTGTTGATTTGTTTTGATGGATAGTGAAGAAAAGACTTCACACATTATAGGGAGTATCATTCACCAAAAAATGTTACCCTTTATAATATGTGAAAAAGAAACTTCACATATACAACATTTAATAGATTACCATTATTTTTTATATTTGTCAAGAAACATACTCAAAAGGATAAAGTGTCTATAGCCGTGATCAATTACCAAAAGAATAAAACCTTTTTCAGAATGTTACTGAAAAAGGTTTGTAATATCTACCAATTATTTTTACGTGGTTGATAACAATCTTTGCAGTATACTGGTTTATCTCCACTTGGTCTGAAAGGTACAGTAGTAGATTTGCCACAAGTAGCACAGGTAGCAGGATGCATTTCTCGCTCTTGTGATGAACGACCGTATCCTCCTCCACCCCTATTTGATCTCATTTGTGCTTTTTTAGCAGATCGGCACTCAGGGCAACGACCGGGCTCATTAGTAAAACCTTTCTGTGCATAGAATTCCTGTTCTGAAGCAGAAAACACAAATTCCTTTCCACAATCCTTACAACTCAAATTTTTATCTTCCATGAAAAAACCTCCAAAAATTTATTGCCCGGTGCAAAGCTAATCCAATAAACTTCCCTGACCATAGGAATCGAGGAGGTTAAAGTGTATACCTTAGCATTTTCTAGGCAAATCTAGTATAACCAATACTTAGCAAAATTAAAAGAGAAAAATAACTTTTAGTGCATAAAATTACTTTTTTTAAATTATGATACCTATAAAATTAGGTGCTTAGACTTAAATGAAATCTAATAATCTAGTTTTATGGTATAATTATTTCTAGTAGATTAATGCTGGGATTACATTTAAAATATGCTTTACAGATGGAGGTAATAGTAATGTTGATGCTAAAACAACTTGTAAGCTGGATAGGACATATATTTATTGCCATTACTCTAGCATTAATAATTAGTATATTTATTTTGCAACCTACCCTGGTTATCGGGGAATCAATGGAATCTACCCTACACAATGAAGATAAGATTATTATTAACAAGCTAGTTCGAACACTTAAATATGAACTTAATTATGGAGATATTGTTGTTATTGATAGTAGGGTCAATAGGAAACGTACAATTATTGATGATATAACTGATAATCTTAAGAATAATTCATTAGCAAACAAATTATTTAATAGAGAAAATGAAAGTATATACTGGATAAAAAGGGTAATAGCTAAATCTGGTGATACAATTCAGTTTAAAGAAGGAAATGTATATATTAATGGAGAGATTTTGAAAGAGTCATATATAAAAGAGCCTGCATTTTATCCCACAGATGAGGTAATAGTGGTACCTCAAGATTATATTTATGTAATGGGAGATAATCGGAATTATAGCAAGGATAGCAGGCAAATTGGCGCGGTGCCAATTGATAACGTTATAGGGACGTTAATCTTAAGGTTTTAGATATTGATAGTTCTACAATGCTAGATTGAATAAAATACCTAAGTAATGAATTATTGTTCCTCCCAAAACAAATATATGCCAAATTCCATGATTAAATGGTATTTTTTTGCATATATAAAATACTATGCCTAATGTATAGGTTAATCCACCAATTAGCAACCACAAAAATAATCCTGGAGGTACCGTATTTAGCATAGGCTTGATAGCGATTACTATTAACCATCCCATAAGTATATAAAGAAAACTTGAAAAATATTTTGATTTATTCATAGTAAAGATTTTTAATACAATTCCCAGAGCAGCTAAAGACCATATTAGAACAAAAATTATCCATCCCCATGTACCTTTCATAGCTACTAGTGCAATTGGAGTATAGCTTCCAGCAATGACCAAATAAATTGATACGTGGTCAAGTACTCTGAATACATGTTTGCTTTTTTCATGGAAAATACTATGATAAAGAGTGGAAGATGTGAAAAGAAAAAATAAAGTAAAACCATATATACTGAAGCTTATAATTTGCATGGCATCTCCGTTAATGCTGGCGAATGCAACAAGAATTACCAGAGCTGCTATACTTAACAAAGCTCCAATACCATGAGTTATACTGCTAAAGATCTCTTCCTTTATTGTATACCTATTTACCAATTTATTAGAATCCTTAGGATCTATTAATGAATCGTAGGTCATACTAGTCACCCCTTAAAGAATTACTATTTATCATATTAGTTTTTGTCTATTATTTATTATAGATAACTTTTTACCAAATTATACAATACTTGATAAGGAAAATCCAGCAACACCCATCATGGTTTGCAGATTTCTCTGTGTGTAGATAGCTCCACACAGAGAAAGACTATAATTCTCTTTTATTAGAGATCTATTTGTTGTATATTTATATAGAACAATCACCTTTTGTATTGATAGATGTTGAATTATGACTAAACATCTGCAATACCATAATGCATATTTTTTAGTCTAAACCACACAATATTTTTAGAGATAAAAGGGATCTTCTTCTTGGAAAGGGGAAAAAATGAAAATAAAGCCCATCAATAGGAAATTAAAGTTATATGGTTTTAATAACTTAACAAAGACTCTAAGTTTCAATTTTTATGATATATGTTATGCATTAAATCCAGCCCATCGTCAGGAGTATATTGAATACATTGATGAAGAATATAATGCTGATCGCTTAGTACACATACTAAATAATGTGGCGAAAATAATTGGTGCCAATGTCCTTAATGTTGCTAATCAAGATTATGATCCTCAGGGCGCAAGCGTTACAATGCTTGTGGCAGAAAATGAAATAAATAAAGAAGATCATATGAATATAAACGATAATGAATCACCAGGACCTGGGTCAGAAGCTGTTGTGGGTCACTTAGATAAGAGTCATATTACTGTTCATACATATCCAGAGAGTCATCCAGATAGGGGCATCAGTACTTTTCGAGCGGATATAGATGTCTCCACCTGTGGAGAAATATCACCTTTAAAAACATTAAACTATCTAATAACAAGTTTTGAACCAGACATTGCAATAATTGATTACAGAGTTAGAGGATTTACTCGAGATGTCAATGGGAAAAAATATTTTTTGGATCATAAGATTAATTCTATTCAAAACTTTATGGCTAGTAAAACTAGACAAACTTATCAAATGGTAGATGTGAATGTTTATCAGGAGAATATTTTCCATACTAAAATGATTTTGAGAGAATATGACTTGGATCACTATCTATTTGGTGTTGCCAAAAAGGACCTACAAGCATCAGAAAAGAAAAAAATAAAACATAGAATAAAAAAAGAGATGTTAGAAATATACTATGGAAGAAATATTGCAAAGTTCAATGGATAGAACGTGTGTAAATATTTACATTGAAAAGGAGAAAAATCATGTTGCCGATTCCAAAAAAGTTTTTTCTAACAAGTGGAAGTTCAGAAGGTGAAACAGAGTTAACTGCTTTTGATGGAGCTCTTTTAAATGCAGACATAGGAAATATAAATCTTTTAAAGGTCAGTAGTATTCTTCCACCAGGTGCTGAGTATTCTGCCGAATTGGAGTTGCCTCTGGGTGGGCTAGTACCAACAGCATACGGTACAATTATTTCCAAAGAACCAGGTGTTACTATATCTGCTGCAGTTGCAGTTGGAAGATCTAAAGATTCCTTTGGAATAATTATGGAACTTGTTGGCAAAATGAAAAAGGAAGAAGCAGAAGAAAAAATCATTAACATGGTCAAGGAATCTTTTGAAATGCGGGAAATGGAAGTAAAAGATATATCAGTATCATGTGCGGAACATACTGTAAAAACTATTGGTTGTGCTGTTGCAGCTGTTCCCATGTGGTATTAAGTGCATATTTATATATATATAAAACTGACCTTTATTAAAACAAGGTCAGTTTTTATAATATTAGGCTTTGTGAAAAGCAAGAATAACTGTTTCAGTTTAGGAAGCAAGTAAATATTAGAGGGGGAATACGATCTTGCAAAGTGTAGAAAATATTAGAGAAAAGGTTGCAGATTTCATTTTTTGTAGTCCTATGAACTGTGTAAATGAATTGGGTGAAATGCAAATATTCGAAACACCACTTGTTGGGGTTGCCCATGCTGAGGATCAGATTTTTCAGAAATTGAAGAAAGAAGAAATTATTGGGCCCCATCATATGGAACCAGTAGAATGGTTACATGGTGCTCAGGTGGTAATATCATACTTTCTGCCCTTTAGCCATCGTGTAATAGCATCTAACAGACTGTTGAAAGAAATCCCATCTACTGAATGGTTATATGGCAGAATAGAAGGACAAGCATTAAATAATGCTTTAGCCAGCTATCTAATAAAAGAATTGGAAGGTTTAGGTGGAAAGGCTATCGCCCCTGCATTAGACACACGTTTTAGTGTAGTCAACCGAAAAAGTAATTGGTCTGAGAGGCATGTTGCATTCATTGCAGGATTAGGTACTTTCAATCTTAGCAAGTCTCTGATTACGAAGAAGGGTTGTGCAGGCAGGTATGGTAGTGTTATTACAAATATTAAATTTCCTATTACTGAGCGGCCATATAAGGATATATATGAGTATTGTAATAATTGTGGTGCTTGTATAAAAAGGTGCCCAGCCTTGGCCATTTCAGAGGAAGGTAAGGACCATGGTTTATGTTCAAATTTTATAGATGAGAATATAGTACCTCGTTTTAAACCTAGATACGGTTGTGGCAAATGCCAAACAGGAGTACCCTGTGAAGCCTCAATTCCAAACAAATAACTCTAGGAGAAGATTTCATGAAGCAGGTTACTGCAGCCCTCATAGTAAAAAATAATAAAATACTTATTGCAAAAAGAAGAGCAAGTGATAAACTGGCAAATAAATGGGAATTTCCCGGTGGCAAAATCGAAGAAGGAGAAACATCGGAGCAATGCTTAATAAGAGAGATTAAGGAAGAATTTCAAATTGAGATAGTTGTGGAAGGTTATTTTGGCAGTAGTAAATATTCCTATGAACATGGAGCTATTGAGTTGCTAGGCTATTGGGCTAAATATAATGGTGAAGACATACTTAAACCAACAGTACACGATGATTATAGGTGGGTAAGTATTAGTGAATTGGTTAACTATGATTTTTCGCCAGCCGATATTCCATTTGTAGAAAAACTTAAATCCATGAAGCTATAGCCAGTATATTAAGACTAGGCATTGAAAACATTCTGGGTGATTCTGGACAAACTCCTAAGTTTGAATTAAACTATTAATGAAAATATTTAACTTAATTTGTATATATTTGGTGATTAATGTGGGTATTTTACAGGCGAAATAATTTTCATTGATTATTAAGTCCAATTACACAAGATGGAGGGGTATAAATGAGTATAGTAAAGCCATCCATATTGCCAGGCTTTATGGAACTATTACCAGCCGATCAATTGTTATTTAATAAAATGCTTGATAAAATTAGAAATAATTTTGAGACATATGGTTATATTCCTATAGATACACCTGTTATAGAGAAGTCAGAAATACTTTTGGCTAAAGGGGGAGGAGAAACAGAGAAACAAATTTATCGTTTTATGAAGGGTGATACTGACCTTTCATTGAGATTTGACCTTACTGTTCCATTAGCCCGCTATGTAGCTCAGCATTTTTCTTCCCTAACTTTCCCCTTTCGTAGATATCATATTGGCAAGGTCTACAGGGGAGAGAGAAATCAAAAAGGGAGATTTAGAGAATTTTATCAATGTGATATAGATATTGTGGGAAAAAATGGTAAACTAAGTGTTTTTAATGATGCAGAAATTCCTAGTGTTATCTATTCAACATTTAAGGATCTAGGTTTTGATTCCTTTACAATTCGTATTAACAATAGAAAGGTTCTTAATGGCTTTTTTGAAGAACTCGAGATTAATGATAAGGCCGAAGTTTTAAGAGCAATAGATAAATTAGAAAAGATTGGCCAAGAAGCTGTAGTTAAGGAATTGAAAAATCTAGGAATTAGTGAAAGATCTATTGAAAGGCTAATCGAATTTATTGCAATTAAAGGAAGCAATTCTGAAATCATAGTGGCCTTGAAATCTTTAAACATCTCTAATGAAGTATACAAAAAAGGGTTAGAGGAACTTGAACAGGTTGTTCATTACATAAAAGCATTTAGTGTTCCTGAAGGAAACTATGCAATTGATTTAAAGATTGCCAGAGGATTGGACTATTATACTGGTACTGTATATGAAACCATACTTAATGACTATCCACAAATAGGTAGTGTATGTTCAGGTGGCAGATATGACAATCTTGCTGAATATTATACAAATCAAAAACTACCTGGAGTTGGTATTTCCATCGGCTTGACACGACTTTTTTATCAGTTGCGAGAAGCAAATATAATTCAGCCAGAATCAGCAACCTTGTCACAGGTTTTGGTTATACCCGTTGATGATGATTTTAAGTATTGCATAAATATTGCTAATGAATTAAGAAGAAATGGAATTGTTTCAGAGGTATATGTTGAAGAAACCAAAATAGCTAAAAAGCTAGGCTATGCTAACAAGCTTGGTATACCCTATGTAATTCTAATAGGTAGTGAAGAAGTAAAAAGTAATCTGTTAACCTTTAAAAATATGAAAAATGGAGAACAGAAGGCTTTAGCTATTTCAGAAATAATCGCAAGAATTAGGTAGAAAATTAAGGTTAGGAGCTGAACAAATGGTTTTATGTAGGGTAGGTAAAGCAGCATAGCATATTGCTGCTTTTTTCAAAAACATATAAAAGTTGATTTTTATTGAAAAATCATTATCTAGGAGGCAAGTATGAATTATCCCGTTAAAAAGTGGTATAATGCGATTTTCACAAGAAAATCCAGAAGAAAGTTTTTAAATAAGAAGATTTCACTAGAATTCATGTCTCAGTTAAAAAAGGTCAGTACGGAGCTAAATCACACTATGAGCGGTGCAAGGGTTGTTATTGTTGAGGAAAACCCTGATGAAGTCTTTAAAGGTATTGTGGGTTCTTACGGGAAAATTACAGGTGCACCTGCCTATGTTGCATTTGTAGGTGACATGAATGACCAAAATGTGCAAGAAAAAGTCGGATACCTTGGGGAAGCACTCATCTTAGAAGCAACCTCATTAAACTTGGCAACCTGTTGGGTGGGAGGTTTTTTTAAACCAGAAGCAGTTGCTAGTCATATTAAAATAGATAATCACGAAAAAGTATTGGCGGTGACCCCAATTGGCCATGTACAACAAGAATATACAATGCAGGAAAAATTAATGTCTGGAATGTCTTCTAGTCGTAAAAGAAAAGATCTAAATATCTTGTTACCAAAATCTTCTCCTGAGAACCTTGAAGAGTGGGAAAAAACTGCCATAGAGGCAGCGAGGCTAGCACCATCTGCAGTAAACAGGCAGCCCTGGAGATTTGCTTTGGAGAATAATGCTATTAAAGTTTCAATGGACAATTTTAAAGGTACATATAATATCTCTAAAAGACTTGATTGCGGGATTGCTATGCTCCATTTAGAGTTAGGAGCCATGTATTCGGGTGTTAAAGGTACCTGGGATTATCTACCAGACCCTGACGTTGCCATTTTTAAAGTGGAAGGGATTGTGACATAATGAAAATATATATAAGTGCAGATATGGAAGGTGTTACTGGAGCATCTCATTGGGATGAGGTGAATAAGGAGAAGGAAGTCTATCAAAAGCTTGTTGAACAGATGACTAGTGAAGTAAAAGCAGTTTGTGACGGAGCTAACAATGCTGGTGCATTAGAAGTATGGGTAAAGGATGCTCACGATACTGGGAGAAACATTGATGTTAGTAAATTACCAAGGAATGTTAAGTATTCTAGGGTTTTTAGTGGTCACCCATTTTTAATGATGCAGGACCTCGACAGCTCATTTGATGCTATTGCCATGATCGGCTATCATTCCTTTGCTGGTTCTAATGGTAGCCCTTTGGCTCATACTCTGGACACAACAGTTAATTACATAATAATTAATGATCAATATGCAAGTGAGTTTCTAGTAAATGCTTATACGGCTTCTTTGGTAAATGTTCCAGTCATATTAGTAAGTGGTGATGAACAGCTTTGTAATCACGTATTGGAGTTTAACAATCAGATTAAGACAATTGCTGTGAACAAGGGTATAGGTAAATCTACCATAAGTATTCATCCAGCATTAGCAGTAGATGTGATAAAGGAAGGTATTGAATCAGCATTAAAAAATGATCTTAGCAAATATCATATTGAATTACCAGATTATTTTGTGGTTGAGATTTCATTTTTTCATCCATATATGGCCTATAAAGCATCATTCTATCCAGGAGCAGAACAGATTTCACCAAACAGTATTCTATTTAAGTCGGAGAACTACTTTGATGTTCTAAGAATGTTTTCTTTTGTAATATAGGAAGCTATCAAATATGTGGAAAAAGGAGAGGGTGTAAATGAAAATATACCAGGTAGATGCATTTACCCATGAACCATTTAAAGGCAATCCTGCTGCTGTATGTATATTGGATGAGACAATGGATAAGCATTGGATGCAATCAGTTGCCCTGGAGATGAACTTATCAGAAACTGCTTTTCTATACCCCCAAAAAGACGGTTTTAATTTATCTTGGTTTACTCCTACTGCAGAGGTTGATTTATGTGGACATGCTACATTAGCAAGTGCTCACACACTCTGGGAAAATGGGTATTTAAAGGTGGAGGAGCAGGGTAAGTTTTATACCAAAAGCGGACTTTTGACAGCAGTCAAAAAAGGCGACTGGATAGAGCTTAATTTTCCAGCAGAACCTGAAAATCAAACAAAGGCGCCTATTGAACTTATAGAAGCTGTTGGAGTAGAACCTATCTATTCCGGTAGGAATCGTTTGGATTATATATTTGAATATGATACAGAAGAGGTAATTCGAGGTTTACAACCAGATTATATATCAATGGGAAAAGTATTAGGCCATAGAGGTGTTATAGTTACAAGTAAAGCTAACCAAGGTGATCATGATTTTGTATCAAGATACTTTGCACCAGGTGTAGGTATTGACGAAGATCCCGTTACCGGCTCAGCTCATTGCTGCTTAGGCCCTTATTGGAAAGACAGGTTAAACAAAAATCCATTGGTTGGGAAACAAGTTTCCAAAAGAAGTGGTGTGGTTAAGGTTACCATAGATGGACAGCGGGTTTTATTAAAGGGACAAGCTGTGACAGTTCTTAAAGGAGAGCTTATAACTTAGCTGGATATTTAATATAGCCGCAGAAAGACTACGTAACAAATTTTGAAGATGTTTTGATAGCGTCAACCGTCAAAGGGGACGCTATTTTAGATTTCTTACTACCAGTTGTGTTTGACTAAACAACAAAATACGTTGTATAATTGTATGCAGAAATACATGAGTGGTAGAAAAATAACTCCACATATTAATGAAAGAATTTTAATAAGAACACAGGAGGTAGATTATATGGCTTTAAACATAGTTGAAAAGATTGTCAAATCTCATCTAGGTAATGAGGGTGACATATGTACTGGAAATGAAGTGGCCCTTAGAATAGATCAAACATTGACACAGGATTCTACAGGAACCATGGCTTATTTACAACTAGAAGCTATGGGGGTGACTAGAGTGAAAACAAAAAGATCAGTTGCATACATTGATCATAATACTTTACAAACTGGCTTTGAGAATGCAGATGATCACAAATATATTCAGACTGTTGCTGCAAAATATGGAATTAACTTTTCTAAACCTGGAAATGGAATCTGCCACCAGGTGAATTTAGAGCGATTTGCTATACCTGGTAGTACACTACTAGGGTCTGATAGTCATACTCCTACTGCAGGTGGCATGGGAATGCTTGCTATAGGAGCTGGAGGATTGGATGTTGCTGTTGCAATGGCTGGTGGTCCTTATTACTTAAACATGCCAAAAGTGGTGAAAGTTGAGTTGACAGGAAAACTACCATCATGGGTTTCAGCCAAGGATGTAATTCTTTATCTGCTTAAACAGCTTGGCGTAAAAGGTGGAGTTGGAAAGGTTTTTGAATATGGAGGAGATGGAGTTCAGAGCCTTTCTGTTCCAGAAAGATCCACTATTACAAACATGGGTGCAGAGCTTGGTGCCACTACTTCTATTTTTCCTAGTGATGAAGAAACTCTAAAATTTCTGAAAGCTCAGGGAAGAGAAGCAGAATGGGCGCCTCTAGAAGCAGATGAGAATGCAAACTATCATGAAATTATAACCATTAATCTGTCTGAACTTCAGCCTCTAGTTGCACAACCGCATAGTCCAGATGCAGTAATTCCTGTAATAGAAATAAAGAACCTAAAAGTAGACCAAGTAGCTATTGGTAGTTGTACCAACTCATCTTATACAGACTTAATGAAAGTTGCCGCTATTTTAAGGGGCAAAAGAGTTCATTCAGAAGTTAGCCTGGTTATTTCACCTGGCTCAAAACAAGTTTTACAGATGCTTGCTGATAATGGTGCTTTGGGAGATTTAATTAGTGCCGGGGCAAGGATATTAGAGTGTACCTGTGGACCTTGCATTGGTATGGGGCAAGCCCCTGCGAGTAATGCAGTATCCGTTAGGACCTTTAATCGTAATTTTGAAGGCAGAAGTGGGACCAAAAGTGCTGAGGTTTACCTTGCGAGTCCAGAAGTAGCAGCTGCCACAGCAGTTACAGGTTTTTTAACTGATCCTAGAAGCTTAGGTGAAATAGTTGACATTGACTACCCTGAAAATTTTACAATTGATGATAGTATGATAATCAGTCCACTAGATGATACTTCTAAGGTTGAAGTTGTTAGGGGTCCTAATATTAAACCGGTACCAACGGCAAAACCATTACCCAAGGGCTTAGAAGGAAAAGTTTTACTGATAGTTGGAGATAATATTACGACAGATCATATTATGCCATCTAATGCAAAGCTTCTTCCATTTAGGTCAAACATACCAAAGCTAGCAGAATATTGCCTTACTCCAGTTGATGAAAATTTTCCAAAAAGAGCGATAGATAATGAGGGTGGATTTATCATAGGTGGTGAAAACTATGGACAAGGTTCTAGTAGAGAGCACGCTGCCTTGGCTCCATTGTATCTTGGAATTAAAGGAGTAATAGTAAAATCTTTTGCTAGGATACACAAATCTAATTTGATTAACTTTGGAATACTGCCACTAACTTTTGAAAGACTAGAAGATATAGACAAAGTAGCAGAGAATGATATCTTATCTGCTAAAGACGTCCATTCCTTGGTAATGGAAGGCAAAGGTTCATTGTTTAATGAAACTTCGGGTGTTGCAATTCCTGTTATTTTAGATATTACACCGAGACAAAAAGAGATATTACTAGCTGGTGGATTATTAAATTTTACAACTCAAGGTAAATAGAATTAAGCATTAACCATTAAGAATACAGGAAATAAATGTATAAAAGGATAGGTGGATGATTATGCAAAAGATTACCATTATACCAGGGGATGGTATAGGCCCAGAAGTAATGGAGGCAACATTAAAAATATTAGAGGCAGCTGCTTCTCCCTTTGAGTGGGAACAAGTAGAAGCAGGAGAAAAGACAATTGAAACCGAAGGAACTCCATTACCTGCTAAAGTACTCGATTCTATAAGAAAAAATAAAGTTGCTTTAAAAGGCCCCATTACAACACCAGTAGGGAAAGGCTTTAAGAGTGTGAATGTGATTTTACGAAAAGAATTGAATCTTTTCGCTAATTTAAGACCTATAAAAAACCTACCTAATGTAAAAACTAGGTTTGAAAATGTTGATTTAATTGTAGTTAGAGAAAATACTGAAGATATCTATGTAGGAATTGAAAGGCAGATCGATGAGGGTAGGGCAGAAGCAGTTAAAGTTATTACTGCTAAAGCCTCAAAAAAAATAGCACATTTTGCATTTGAGTATGCTAAAATGTATTATAGAAACAAGGTAACTGCTGTACACAAAGCAAACATCCTCAAGCTAACAGATGGCTTATTCTTGAAATCTTGCAAGGAAATAGCCCAGGATTATCCTGATATTGAATTTAATGAAAAAATAGTTGACAATATGTGTATGCAGTTGGTACAATTTCCAGAGCGCTTTGATATTCTCGTGTTACCTAACTTATATGGAGATATATTATCTGATCTTGCAGCAGGACTTGTTGGCGGGTTAGGATTAGTTCCTGGAGCTAATCTTGGTGAAGATGTGGCTGTATTTGAGGCTGTTCATGGAAGTGCACCTGATATAGCCGGAATGAACAAAGCCAATCCCATTGCCCTTTTACTGTCAGCATGTATGATGTTGGATTATCTAGGCTATCAAAATATAGGTCAGAGAATAAGAATTGCTATAGACCAGGTTTTAATGGAAGGAAAATTCCTTACCGGTGACTTGGGAGGGAGCAGTTCAACAACAGAGATTACTGAAGCAATTAAGTCAAAACTATAAGGGTCATATCAACCAAGGAGGCTAGTGTAATGGAATATACTGGCGGCGGTGACCAGAACTCACTGCGCGGTATGGTATTTAATCGGTTACTAGACGACATTTTAAATGGGGTTTATATTCCGGGTGAAACTCTTGTTGAATCTAAATTGGCAGAAAAGCTTGGAGTCAGCAGGACGCCAATTAGGGAAGCCATCAAACAACTAGAACTAGAAGGTTTAGTCACTCCGCTACCGAATAGGAGAGTTATTGTCCAAGGTGTTACAGACAAAGATATTGATGACATTTATATTATCCGTAAAAGACTTGAGGGTTTAGCAGCCCGCTGGGCAGTTGTAAACATTACTGATGACGAGTTTCAAGAGTTAAAGAAGACTTTGGATTTAATGGATTTTTATACTGAAAGAGGAAATTTGGATCAGGTTCAGGTGTTAGATGCAGAATTTCATAGTATTATTTTTCAGGCGTCCAAAAGCAAACCACTAAGGTTTGTACTGGCGAATTTTCATCAGTTTCTTAGAAAAGCTAGAGGAGATTCATTAATGGTACCTGGAAGATTACCAAAGGCTTTACGGGAACACAGAGCTATATTAGACGCTATTGCATCCAATGACCCTAATGCTGCTGAACAAGCAATGCAGAGGCATATTTTAGGTGCTAAAGACAACCTGTCATCACATAGAAAAGAAGTGGTTGAAAAATAGGAATTACTAAGAAGACAAACTTTTATTGAATTGCTACCTGTCAAGTAGACAGTAGAAATAAACTAATCAGGCTACAGCTCGATACTCTATTGGGCTGTAGCCTTTTAATATTATTACGCAACACCGTGCTTTTTTGCATAAACTAGCTCCTGATTTGTTCATCTAACGATTAGAATGCCACTAATTGAAGTGTTATAGATTACGGGTTGACCAACCCATCAAATCATAAATTAGTCAATAGCCAATAGTGCCTTCAATGATTTGTGAGATCCCAATAATTGCAATAATCCAATTTGTAAGCACAGGCAAGTCTAGATTGACTGTTGCTAATATTATCAAAAATGCTCCTATCCCAAATCTTAGTGCCCTGTCCCAAGCGGATAAATTATTTTTTACCTTTATATCCATTAATAAATCCTTTCTTTCTTTCACTCACTATTATTATTTTCTCCAAAAACCATTGTACTATGCAGAGGTGTTATCTGGCACTCTTGAACACTTTAACATATAGAAATTTTACAGTAGTGATACATACTATTGTAAACTATGAAGGAGATTATAGATGAAATGTAGAAAAATATACAACAATAAATACTAGGGGGATGGAATATATGTCATATAATCCACGATTAAAGGACCAATTTACTGATTCTCTTTTTGAGGCTATCTTACTGTTAAAAAGTGAAGAAGAATGCTATCGTTTTTTTGAAGATATATGTACGGTAAGTGAGATAAAATCTATGTCTCAACGATTGGAGGTAGCTAAGATGTTGGAGACGGATGCTACCTATTCAGATATAGCTGGGGTTACTGGGGCTAGTACCGCAACAATTAGCAGGGTTAAGAAATGCCTACATTACGGTGCAGATGGCTATCGTCTGATTTTAGACAGATTAGAGGACAAATAAAGAAGGCTTCTGCTGAAAAAGTTATTGACACTCTTCAGTAGGTCATGTTAATATTACGTTAATGCTTTATCACGTTAAACAACAGAAGGTGATTATGTGGATAGTTATAGTAATAGACTTCAAGTTCCAGAAGGGTTTAAAGATTTTTTGCCTGCAGAGGCATATAAAAAAAGATATTTGGAAGAAAAATGGATACATCTATTTAAAAGTTGGGCCTATCGAGAAATAGTCTCCTCAAGCTTTGAGTATTATGATACTTTAACAATGAATGTTGGAGTAGATACGCTAAGCTTATTAAAAACTGTTGATAGAGGAGGACACATTTTAGCCTTAAGGCCTGATATGACATCCCCCATAGCACGTCTGGTGGCAACCCGAATGAAGGATCAAAAGTTACCCCAGCGGCTTTTTTATTTAGCTAATGTGTTTCGTTATGAAAGTGAAATACAAAAAGGACGCCACAGAGAGTTTTATCAAGCTGGTGTTGAATTTATTGGGCCCAAGGGGCCAAAGGCAGATGGTGAAATAATTGCACTAGCTGTTAAAGCTTTGCAGACAGTTGGTTTGAAGAACTTCCAGATTGGATTAGGCCACATGGAAATAACAAAAGGGCTTTTAAGACAGCTAAATGGTACTGATGACAATGTGCGATCAATGAAAATAAGGCAAGCCCTAAGTCGTAAGAATTATGTGCAATTAGCTAACCTATTAAGTTTTAAAAAACAATCAATGGAAGAAAGTATTTTCAAATTAATAACAACTCAGAATAACTTAGATGAAGTTGTTGGTAGCCTTAAAAAGCTAATCACAAACCCGGAACTTGAAAAACCGATTAAGGATTTAGAAGAACTAACCAATTCCTTAAAGGCATATGGAGTAACACAAAGGGTTTTTGTTGATTTTAGCATATTAAGGGATTTTAACTACTATACGGGAATAGTGTTTGAAGGATATAGTGAAAATCTAGGATACCCAATTTGTGGTGGGGGTAGGTATGATAATTTACTAGGAAACTTTGGCTATCCTAATCCAGCAACTGGTTTTGCTATAGGTGTTGAAAGGGTTCTTGAGGCTTTAAGCCGAGAGACAAATCTACAAGAGCCTGAAATAGACTATCTAGTATGTGGAAATCAAGAGGATGAAGTCATTAAAGAAGCAAATCTTTTACGGTCTAAAGGATATGTGGTTGAAGTAGATCTGATGAACCTCTCAGAAAAGGATGCAGAAGAATATGCTGCTAAAAGAGGGATAAATAACATTCTTAGATTATTGTAAAGATGGTACTTGATGCAAGCTAATATTAGATATAAAAAAAGGTGTGAAGCATATGAATATACATTCAGATAAATTAATTATAGCATTACCAAAGGGTAAACTTGGCGAAGGAGCATTAGAAATATTCTCTAAAATTGGATTACCAACAGAAGGGGTTAAAACAGAGTCAAGGAAACTACTTCATGAATTTTCAAATGAAAATATTAAATATCTTATATGTCGTCCAACTGATATACCTACATACGTGGAATATGGAGCAGCTGATATAGGAATTGTAGGTAAGGATTCTCTAGAGGAATCTGGAGCAGATGTGTTTGAATTAGTTGATTTAGGTTTTGGATACTGCAGGTTTGTGATTGCTTTTCCCCAAGATGTAGTTGCAAAGGCTAAAGAAACCAAGGGTAATTTTGATTTAAAATATTTCAACAATGCTAGAGTAGCCACAAAATTTCCTCAGATTACAAAAAAGTATTTTAAGGACAGGGGAGTTCAGGTTGAAGTTATTAAACTTCATGGAAACATAGAACTTGCTCCCACAGTAGGTCTTGCAGATATGATTGTGGATATTGTATCAACAGGCAGAACATTAAAGGAAAACAATCTTCTAGAAGTAGAAGAAATGTTTGAAGCTACAGCAAGATTAATAGCAAATAGGGTTAGTTATCGTATTAAGAATCTAATAATCCAAGATCTTGCTAGTAAATGTTATGAACAAGTCAATAAAAGGAGCTAAACAAAATGTTACAGGTATTAACTCTTGAAGAATTGCAATCACTAATGAATCAAAAAAGAAACGATGAAGAAAAATTCACTTCTTATGTGGAAGCTATTCTTCGCGAAATAAGGAGTAGTGGCATAGAAGCAGTTCTTAGGTATACAGAACGGTTTGATGGGATTAAGCTAACAAAAGAACAATTAAAGGTTTCAGAAAAAGAATTTGCCGCTGCCTATCAGCAAGTTGATCAGGATTATATAGAAACCATAAATATGGCTGCAGATAGAATTCGTGAGTTTCATGAAAAGCAGAAAAGGGTTTCATGGCTTGAAAAAGATAAGGATGGAAATATGTTAGGGCAGATGTATAAGCCAATTGAAAGGGTTGGAATCTATGTTCCTGGAGGAACTGCTGCTTACCCATCATCAGTTTTAATGAATGCTATACCAGCTTTAGTGGCAGGTGTACAAGATATCATTATGGTAACGCCACCTGCAAAGGATGGAACGGTTAACCCTTATACATTGGTAGCTGCTAAAGAAATTGGAGTTACTGCTGTTTATAAAGTAGGAGGAGCACAGGCTATTGGTTTTCTTGCTTATGGGGACAAAGATATTGCTCCTGTACACAAGATAACAGGACCAGGTAATATTTTTGTAACACTTGCTAAGAAGCTTGTATATGGGGTTGTTGACATTGATATGTTGGCAGGGCCAAGTGAAATATTAATTATTGCTGACGAAAATGCAAATCCGCGATATGTTGCCGCTGACCTTTTGTCTCAGGCAGAGCATGATACATTGGCATCATCAATCCTTGTTACGTCAAGTGAAATATTAGTACAAAAAGTTCAAGATGAGTTAGCAACTCAGCTACAAAAACTATCTCGTAGGGAAATAGCTAAAAGATCATTAAAGGACTATGGAGCTGTAATTCTTACTAAAGATATAAATGAAGCCATTTATATTTCTAATTCTTATGCTCCTGAACACCTGGAATTATTAGTTGATAACCCCTTGGATTTACTGCCTAAAATAAAAAATGCTGGAGCAATATTTTTAGGGGCAAATAGTCCTGAACCTGTTGGAGATTATTTCGCTGGGCCAAACCATATACTTCCTACAGGTGGTACTGCAAGGTTTTACTCACCTGTTTCGGTAGATACATTTATGAAAAAAAGTAGTATCATCTACTATACTGAAGATAATCTAAAAAAATGGGGCCCAAAAATAATTGATCTGGCGCAAATTGAAGGATTAGATGCTCATGCCAATTCAGTCAAAGTTAGATTAGAATAGAGGTGAAGCGTGATGCGAAAAGGCTGTATAGAAAGGGTAACCGGAGAAACAAATATTAAAATCAAAACTTGTATAGAAGGCAATGGAATATTTACAGGAACTTCAGGTATAGGTTTTTTTGACCACATGTTAGAGCTTTTTGCAAAACATAGTGGGTGTGACCTTGATGTAGAAGCTAGTGGCGATATTCATGTTGACTATCACCACTTGGTAGAAGATTTAGGAATATGTATAGGTAAGAGCATCAAAGAGGCATTAGCAGACAAAAAAGGAATAAAAAGATACGGAATGAGCTATGTTCCAATGGATGAAGCTCTGATAAGAGTTGTTGTTGACTTTAGTGGAAGACCTTATCTAGCTTATCGTGTACATGACATAAAAGATAGGGTGGGTGTATTTGATACAGAGCTGGTTGAAGAATTCCTACGTGCCCTTACATTAAATGGTGGCATAACTATTCATGTGGATAAAATATCTGGACATAATACACATCACATCATTGAAGGAATATTCAAGGCGTTAGCCCGTAGTATGTCTGCAGGCTGGCAGTTAGATGCAAATCCCGATTCTGTTTTATCAACTAAGGGAATTCTAGAGTAGGTGGGTAAATATGATTGAGATAATAGATTACGGTATGGGTAACTTAAGAAGTGTACAAAAAAGCTTGGAAGGCATCGGCTACAAAGCCGCAATTACCTCTAATCCTGAAAGGATAGCAAGAGCTAATGGTGTTATCCTACCTGGAGTTGGAGCTTTTGCTGATGCTATAGATAATCTTAAAACTAGTGGAATGATTGAAGCAATTCGAGAAGTAGTTAAAAATGGCAAACCACTTTTGGGCATCTGCCTTGGAATGCAGTTACTAATGTCAAGTAGTGAGGAGAATGGTTTATATCAGGGTTTGGATTTGATAGATGGAGAGGTTTTGAAAATTCCTTCAACAGTAAAAGTTCCCCACATGGGTTGGAACTCTCTTGCTATCAATAAAAACCATAGACTGTTATCAGGTATTGAGGAAAACAGTTATTTTTACTTTGTCCATTCCTACTATGTGAATCCTAAAAATAAAGGATATATTGTTGCATCCACCCAATATGGAATTGACTACTGCTCTGTAATAGCCAAAGATAATATAATGGGGGTTCAATTTCACCCTGAAAAGAGCAGTTCGCTAGGACAAATTATTCTTAAAAGTTTTGGGGAGATGATTTAAATTGTTAATATTACCAGCTATAGATTTAAAGGATGGACAATGCGTCCGTTTATATAAAGGAAATATGAATGAGGCGACTGTCTATTCAAAGGAACCAGCAGAAGTAGCTCTAAGGTGGGAGAAAATGGGTGCAAGGTATCTTCACCTTGTTGACCTAGATGGAGCTATTTCAGGATCTCCAAAAAATCTAGAAGCAATTAAAAAGATAATCTCTAATGTTAATATTCCCGTCCAATTAGGGGGAGGAATACGCAGCATTGAAACTATGGAGCATTATTTTAAATTAGGCATTTCTAGACTTATTATCGGAACCGCGGCCTTAAAGAATCCTCAGTTAGTAGAAGCAGCTGTAGACAGATTTGGTGCTGGTGCCATTGTTTTGGGACTAGACAGCAAACTGGGCAATGTGGCAGTAGATGGTTGGGAGACTGTTAGTGAAAAATCTGCAATAGAGTTTGCCTTACAAATGGCAAAACTAGGTATAGAAAGAATTGTCTACACAGATACATTAAGGGACGGTACCCTTGAGGGATTAAACATTGAAGGTATCACAGAAATGGCTGTTAAGACTGGTATCAAGATAATTGCTTCCGGTGGCGTGGCAGGTATTGAAGACGTGACCAAAGTTAAAGAGCTCCAGTCTATAGGAGTGGAAGGATTAATTATTGGAAAAGCTTTGTATACAGGTGACATTAATTTAGAAGAAGCAATAAGTATAGCTGGAGGTCAAAGCTGATGCTGGCAAAAAGAATAATACCCTGTCTTGATGTGAATAAAGGTAGGGTTGTAAAAGGGGTTAACTTTGTTAATTTACAGGATGCTGGGGACCCGGTAGAGTTAGCTGCCCGCTATGATAAAGAGGGGGCGGATGAACTTATATTCTTAGATATTACCGCTTCTAATGAAGAAAGGAATATCATATACGATATAGTCAAAAGGACATCTGAAGAAGTGTTCATTCCATTTACTGTAGGTGGTGGAATTAGGACAATAGAAGATATTAGAAAGCTACTAGCGGCTGGTGCAGATAAGGTTTCTTTAAATACAGCTGCAATAAAAGATGAAAAGCTTGTGGAAACAGCAGCAAAACGCTTTGGAACCCAGTGTGTTGTTGTGGCAGTAGATGCTAGATCTACCGGAAACGGTGACTGGGAGGTCTTTATAAATGGAGGACGCACATCTACTGGTATTAAGGTGTTGGAGTGGGTGAAAAGAGTAGAAAATTTAGGTGCAGGCGAGATACTATTAACAAGTATGGATAGAGATGGTACAAAGGATGGATACGATATTGAACTGACTAGTAAGGTTAGTGATACAGTTAACATTCCTGTCATTGCATCAGGAGGTGCCGGTATCCTAGAACACTTTAGTGAGGCTTTGACAAAGGGAAAAGCTGATGCAGTATTGGCTGCATCCACATTTCATTATGGTACTTATACTATCAATCAAGTAAAGGAATACTTAAAAAGCCAGGGAGTGATAGTCAGGTGAAAAACAATGAGGTGAAAGATATCATAGAGAATCTAAAATTTGATAATAATGGACTTATACCTGCTATTATTAGAGACAAAGTTTCGGGTGAAGTTCTAATGATGGCATATATGAATAAAGAGTCTTTTGCGAAAACCATAGAGACAGGATATACATGGTTTTATAGCAGAAGCAGGAAGGAACTTTGGAACAAGGGGGCCACTTCAGGCAATATACAAAAAATACTAGATATATCCTATGATTGTGATGGGGATTGCTTATTAGTTCAAGTTGAGCAGACAGGCTCAGCATGTCATACAGGAGAGAGAAGCTGTTTCTATAATCATATTATAACCTCAGATCAGAATTTAAATAGCAATCAAGAATTGGGAACTATATTAGAAGCAGTTTATAAGGTTATTCTTGACAGACAACAAAAGAGGCCTGAAAAGTCATATACCACATACCTTTTCACTGAAGGTCAGGATAAAATTTTAAAGAAAATCGGTGAAGAAGCAGCTGAGATAATAATTGCATCAAAAAACAGCAATAATCTGGAAGTTATTTATGAATGCGGCGATTTTATATACCATATGTTAGTACTGCTTGCCTATCATGGAATAACCTTGGATGATTTGGCAGCTGAATTAAATAAAAGACGATAATTGTAAAGCGGCTTCAAGATGAAGTCGCTTTTTTATACATAAATTTGACATTATATAGCTGAATAATGTTTTAGTTACTAATTGAAACTAACAATATAGAAGAAAGGAGGTGAAATTATTGATAAAAGAACATCATTCAATTAGTTCATGTGTGTCCCATTGTAAAGGTACCCTTAGTGATATCAAAGAAATATCAGAAGTAGCATTTGATCCAAGAGCTAAGGATGAACTTAATAAAGCACTCTATTCTATGGATACATGTATTAAACAGTGCCAGGCAGCTTTATCAAATTCAAGATCATAATACAATGATACAAGAAAGGAGTTAATAATATGCCATTAAGTCAAACACAAGCTATTCGATCATGTATAGATATGTGTCAAGGTACACAGAACTCTATACGGATATTAGCTGATACTGCACAAAATCAAAGTGTTAGAGATGAGTTAAACAAGGCATTTTTGACTATAGATGACTGTATAAAACAATGTCAAAGTGCTAGCTCATATCTTTCGTAATTTATCCTCTTGATTCATTAAAACCAGGGGTTTCCCTTGGTTTTACTTTTTCCATTAAACCTCAAATATTTCATTTACCACTATCTCTAGCCTTCAAAAGAATAAGAAAAATATAAGGTGTAAGACTTCCGGCTTTTTTGCTGTTTTTATAGACCTTTCCAGCGGTATAGCGTGTCTATCTCTATATTAAAATTATCCAATATCCGTCCTATAGTTTGATTTACTAAATCATCCAATGAATTAGGATTTGTATAGAAAGCTGGTACAGGTGGGGCAATTGTTACCCCTATTTTGCATAGCTTTAACATATTTTCCAAATGGACTGCATTTAGTGGGGTCTCACGTACCATCAATATAAGATTTCTCTTTTCTTTTATTGCTACATCTGCTGCACGGATTATTAAATCATCTGTATACCCATTAGCTATTCCAGCTAGAGTTTTCATGCTACAGGGCGCTACTATCATTCCATCACATTTAAAAGAACCACTAGATATGGCAGCAGCCAAGTTATCTTCATGGTAATGAAAATCAGCCATGGCTATTAAGTCATCTATTGTAAACTCCGTTTCAGTTTCTATAGTTACTCTACCCCACTTACTTATAACAAGGTGGGTTTCAACATCTGCCTTTTCCATTAAAGCCTGTAAAATCCTTATTCCATAAATTGCTCCTGTTGCACCAGTTATTCCTATAATTAATTTCATGATTAATGTCTCCTCACATTTACTTTTTCCCATTTAATTGTTCTATGATTAGGGGAATAATTTGAGTTCCATACCATTTAAACTTTTCTATAACTTGTGTGGTAGCCTTATCTATATGTATTCCAGCAGTTACTACTGTTGTCTCCTTAAAGTGCTTACATATTTCTTCTGCTATCGGTAGGGCAATTTCATCGTCTTTGTGACCTAGGATGTTTAGCACAGAGGTAGTGCAGCTTGTACTACCATCCCCTGTTAAACTAGATCGAGGTTGACTTATGACCGTAGTACCTATGTGTGTTTTTTTGCCTCCCCCAATATAAATATTAATCCCATCTTGAGTTTTTACAATAGTACCTTTTAAACACAGAGTTCCTTCACCAATACTAACATGAAATGTTGAATACATTCAATAATCCTCCAATAAAAGTGAAATTTCTAGGTTTACTGCAATATTATTATAGCTTAAGACTTTGACTTTGTGTCAATCTATGGGTAATTATTTAAAAACATAATTTATATCATATTTTTAATATTATACTTGATTTTTTTGCCGTATCCAATTAAAATCTACTTAAGTGAATATTTCCAATAAGTGCCTCATCTTTTTGAGGATAATAGGGAATCAGGTGAAAATCCTGTACGGTCCCGCCACTGTTAGCGAGGAGCGACTTATCATATAACCACTGTTTTCTGGTCCAATGGATTAGGGAAATGGGAAGGAGATAGGGAGCATTGATTTGCGAGTCAGGAAACCTGCTTGTTGGTACTGATTGTTTACTCTCTAGGAAAGAGTGATAATTTGAGAATGATGGTAAAGTTCTCAGTCTTGTTTAAGGCTGAGAACTTTTTTTTAATGTGTTCTAGGAAGGAGTGGTGGTGTGTTTCAGATAGGGATAGATATGGGCGGTACGTTTACAGATTTTATGGTTATAAATGAAGGAGACGTTAGAATAGTCAAAGTTGCATCAAACAAAGATAATCCCATTGCTACAGTTATCAATGGTTTGGAATTGATAGCAGAAGGCTATTATCTTACCTTGGAGGAGTTTTTGCCAAGGATTAACCGTTTTGTACATGGTAATACAGTAGCTATTAACGCTCTTATTCAAAGAAAAGGGGTAAAAACTGCACTAATTGCTACTGCTGGATTTAATGATGCTTTAGAGATGAGGCGTTCTAAGTTAAATAATCAATGGGATTTCTTTGCCCCAATTCCGCCAGTTCTAGTTCCTCGCTATTTGCGTTTTAATCTGAAGGAAAGAATTGATTATAGTGGCAAGGTTATTCAAGCGCTGGACAAAGAGAATTTAGAGCAAATAGTAGATAAAATAAATGCTGAAAAAGTAGAAGCGGTAGCTGTTTGCCTGTTGTTTTCTTTTTTAAATTCTTCCCATGAAGTATTTGTAAAAGCATACCTGGAAAAAGTGCTGCCTGAAGTATTTGTATCCATTTCCAGCGAAGTGGCACCAAAGCTTGGAGAATATGAGAGGACTTCTACTACGGTGCTGAATGCTTATCTTACACCACTAGTGTCCAATTATTTGAATGAGTTGACATCGATACTTCAAACTAAGGGGTTAATGTGCGATATTCATTTGGTACAGAATAATGGAGGCTTAACTGATATATCTCTTGCCAAACAGTTCGGAGTAAAAGGACTTTTTTCAGGGCCAGCGGCAGGGAGTAGTGGTGCCAGGGCACTGGCTAAAGAATTAAAAGAACCTAATTTAGTTTTAGTAGATATGGGAGGAACCAGCTTTGACGTAAGCTTGATTAAAGACCATTCAATCAAAGTTAATCCTGAAGCTGAGGTGGCAGGCTACCCAATCAATCTACCTCTGATAGACATCAACTCAGTAGGTATTGGTGGCGGCAGTATTGCTTCTGTGGATACTAGCATGAGGCTTAGTGTGGGACCTGACTCAGCTGAGGCATTTCCAGGACCAGCCTGCTATGATCGGGGAGGAAAAGAACCAACCATTACTGATGCAGCTCTGCTGCTGGGGTTTATTAAACCTAATAGCTTCGGTGGGGGAAGCATGGAAATAAAAAAACAATTAGCTATCCAGGCAATAAAGGAGAAAGTGGCTAATCCTCTCGGCATTAGTGTTGAAGGGGCGGCTTTTGCCATTTATCAAATTGCTGAGGCTAAAATGGTAGATGCAGTACATTTAATGACTGTACAAAAGGGATATGACCCTAGAGAATTTATCCTCGGAGCAGTTGGAGGTGCGTCACCTCTCTTTGCAGCTAAAATAGCTCAAGATCTAGGTGTGAAGAAAATTGTTATTCCTGCTTTTGGTGAAGTATTTTGCGCTCAGGGAATGCTGCAATCTCATCTTAAACTGGATATAATGCAAACTTATATACGAAGTCTAGCTAAAATCAATGCATGTGAAATTAATGAGGTTTTAAAAGAATTGAAATCTAAAGCTCAAGGACAGTTGGTTAAACAGGGGGTGGCTCTAGAAAATATTGATTACAGGTTCTTCTTTGAAATGAGGTATACCGATCAGCATCATCAACTGTCAGTTCCCTTTATAGGAGGAAAACTTGATGCTAAAATCATTGATCATTTAATAAGTGAGTTTCATCTGCTTCATGAAAAGTACTATGGATATGCTGAACCAAGTCAAGAATGTTCACTAATAAATATACGCATGGAAGTCTGGGAGAAGGAAGTTGATTACCCCTTTTCGCTTAACAATAACTCTACACTTGATCAGGCACCTGCTCCGATAGAATGCCGTTTAATCTGTTGGAATAATGATTTAACATTTAATAAAATTCCTGTTTACCAATCATTAAGCTTAAAAGCAGGAGTTGAGATTATAGGACCGGCATTAATTGAAAAAACGTACACCACAATCTTTGTCAGTCCTAATTTAAAGGCTCATGCAGACAATAGCTTTAATATTATACTGACGGCAAAGGAGGTGAATTTTAATTGAATGTAGACCAGATTATTCTTCAGTCTGTGATTGCACATCGCTTAGATACAATTTCCCAGGAGATGGGGGTTGCACTTGAGAGGTCATCTCGCTCACCTATCTTTGCTGAAGCCTGTGATTTTGCTTGTGGAGTCTGCAATTATAAGGGTGAGCTTGTTTCCCAGTTAAATGGCATTCCCATTCTAGCTGCTGCTGGCTCATTTAGTGTGCAGGCAGTATTAGAGAAGTACAAGGATAATATATACGAAGGTGATGTCTTCATCGTCAATGACCCTTATTGGGGTGGAAATCATCTGCCTGACATTGGTATTATAACTCCTGTTTTCTACCAGGATGAACTAATATTTTTTACGGTAAGCCGTGCGCACCACGGTGATATAGGTGGATCCGTGGCGGGTAGCTACAACACAAGAGCTACAGAAATATTTCAGGAGGGAATTAGAATCCCTCCCATAAAGCTAGTTAGCCAAAACAGCATAATCCATGAAGTGCTCAATTTAATAAGCTATAACACCAGAAATCCAGAAATGCTAAAAAGTGATCTCTTTGCTCAAATAGGAGCCAATAAAATTGGTCATGACAGATTAAAAGTATTACTTGCTAAATATGGGTTAAAAGATGTAAAGGAATCAGTAAACCAGCTTCTTCAAAAAGCAGAAGATTTGACAAAAGTCGAAATATCTAAATTTCCAACAGGCACCTATATAGGTGAAGAGTGGCTCGATGATGATGGATTTCAGGAAACACCGGTGAAGATTAAGGCTACAGTCACCTTTAAAAATGGCCAGGTTACTATTGATTTTACAGGAACTGACAAACAGGTAACAGGCTTTATCAATAGCTCCCTTGTTACTACTAAAAGTGCAGCATACATAGCACTATTATGGGCACTATCACCGGAGATACCTAGAAACAGCGGGGCATTTCGACCCATTGAAATCTTAGCTCCACCGGGAACAGTAGTTAACCCTGCTGAGCCAGCTCCTGTAACCCTGTCTACTCTTCATTGTGCTAGCGAAATTATCTCTGCTATTTTAAAAGCCTGTGCCAATGCAGTACCTGAGAGAATTCCAGCAGGGTTTGGTCGCTACTGCGGACCTTCTTTCTATGGTGTTGATCCAAGAAATCAAAAGTTTTATGTAGGATTTGCTTTCTGTTGTTTAGGTTCAGGTGGGGGGAAAAAAGGACAAGATGGATTTCCTTATATGGCTCCTATCTCAAATTATGGTGGAGTTCGTGCCCCAAACAATGAAGCTAATGAGGTGCAATATCCCCTGTTAACATTATGCCATCACTTCGAAATGGATACAGCAGGGGCAGGTAAATACAGGGGAGCTCCGGGAGTAAAATACAAGATTCAGTTTTACGGTCCTGATCCTAGTATTGTCATGTTTGGTGATGGAATGAAAATAGCGCCTTATGGCATAGAGGGTGGTAAAGCAGGCAGCCTGAATAGAAATCAATTGTCTACCAAAAAAAATGGGAGTGAATCTCTAGAAAGTAAGTCACCGCCTCGTGCTTTACAGTCAGGAGATACTTTGACTCTTTTATCGTCAGGTGGAGGTGGGTGGGGAAATCCTCATGAAAGGGACCCGCAAATGGTTTACGATGACTATAAAAATGGTTACATAAGCCTTGAGACTGCTTTAAAGGAGTACGGGGTGGCTGTTACAACTGAAGGAATTAATTGGAATGAAACAAAAAAATAGATGAATGGAGTGTTTATTATGAGTCAAGTTATAGCTAATCAAGAAGCAAGAGTAGTCACTAAAAAGTTTAGTAGATTTGATACAAAAGCATTGGTTGGTGCGGTTTTTTTAGGGGTTGTTTTTGTCCTAGTACAACAAATAGCTCACCGGATAGATGCAGTAGTTAACCCAGCTTCTGTAATTATCGGTGGAATAACCTGGGCCACCTTTACCGGGCTAGTAGTCCTTCTTTTCAGACAGCCTGCAGGAGTTATTACTGGTGAAGTTCAGGCTTTTATAGCTGTAGCTACAGGCCTGTCACCATTAGCTCTATTCTTTATACCAGCTAACGGCTTAGGTTCTTTAGCGTATTCCCTAGTTTCTTGGAAATTATCAATGGATAAATGGTCACATCACCTACTAGCTCAGACAGTAACAAATATAGTTGGCAACATCTGTGTAGCAATTGGGCTGCATGTGATTCTTAAACTGCCTATAGCGATAATTCTGGTGTCTTTTAGCATTACTACAATAGCAGGTATTATTGGTGGAACTATCCTTACTAAAATAATTTATGACAATGTGGTGAAATCTGGAGTATTAAACTAAGGAGTGACATTTTATGAATCAAGACTGGAGAGCTTTTTTAGATAGCTTTGAGGTGCAGTTTCCAAGAGAAGTTTTGCGGATTAAGGAGGAACTAAACAGGAAGTATGAGCCAACTGCAATTATTATGGAACTAGAGCGGCAAAAGCGATACCCTCTAGTTCGCTTTGAGAAAGTGTCTGGATCAGAGTTTGGCGTTGTGGCTAATACGATTGCTACTCGCCAGCGGATGGCCATGGCTATAGGAGTTGATGAAAAAGAATTGCCTACAGCTTATGCTGAGCGCATTAAGAGAGCAATTGAGCCTGAGATTATTGAAAACCCAGCATTTAAAGAAAATTGTTTGACTGGCCCTGATTTAGATCTGACCAAGCTGCCGATTTTGACCCATTTTCCAATTGATGCAGGTCCATATATTACAGCGGGATTAGTAACTGCCAAGGATCCGGCTTCCGGTGCTGACACTTGTGGCTACCATAGGATGCAGCTCAAAGGACCTGGCAAGCTAGGGGTAAGCCTACACTCACGGCAACGACTGTGGGAATACCATCGAAGGGCAGAGAAAATGGGGAAAAACCTAGAAGCAGCTGTTGTATTAGGAGTTCATCCAGCGGTTTCTTTAGGTTCAATGGCACTAATTCCCTATGATCAGGGTAAGTTTGCTCGAATGGGAGGCTTGTTGGATGAGCCGTTACAAATTGCTCATTGTACTACTATAGACGTAGAAGTTCCAGCATGGGCAGAAATTGTTATTGAAGGTGAGATTTTAGCAGGAGAACGGGAGCCAGAAGGACCCTTTGCTGAATTTACTAATTACGCATGCTATAGGAGTACTGAGAATATCTTCATACCAAAGGCTATCTATTATCGTACCAACGCTTTATATCAATGCATTACACCGGGAATGTGTGCTGAACACAACACAATTGTAGCTGTCCAGCGAGAGGGAGATGTGCTGAAGGCACTAAAAGAAAATCTACCTAATATCGTCAATGTTCATGCACCTTTATCTGCATGCGGACTATTTCACTGTTATATTTCCATGAAAAAAATTGCTGAGGGGCAACCTATGCAAGCCATTATGACAGCCCTTTCAGTAGATCATAATCTAAAACATGTAGTAGTTGTGGACGAAGATGTAGATGTCTTTAACGAAAGTCAGGTATTATGGGCTATTGCCACTAGAGTCCAGGCAGACCGGGATGTTCATATTATTCCACAACATATGGGAATGGGATGTACCTTAGATCCATCTACTGACGATTTAAGCAGAAGTGCCAAAATGGGAATTAATGCCACTAAACCCCTTGCCAATTTTGCGAGTAGTATTGAGTTCCATCCTGAGGCTAAGAAAAAGGCTCAAGAAATTTTAGGCAACATTGGATATTAGAAAAGGGAGGAAACGCCATGAATCAGCTTAGTGCAAGAATTAAGAGCCTTAACTATCCTGAACACGCTGATCCAGTACTTAAGGATATTTGTATTGACTTTAAGCCTGGTGAATTTGTCTTCTTAGTAGGCTCACCCCGTTCTGGCAAATCCTCCTTGTGCCAAGCCTTAGCTGGTGTCATCCCCTCCTTTAAAGCAGGCACCTTAATTGGTGAAATTACCTTCGTTGGGGAAAATATTATAACTAAACGGCTGCCTGAAATGGCAGGAACAATCGGCCTTGTTAGAGATGAGCCACAAAATCAGTTATTCTGTACAACTGTTGAGGAAGATCTGGCCTTTGGTCCATGTAATCTCATGCTAGAGCCGGAAGAGGTAATAGCTAGAATCAAAAAAACCTTGCAGTTAGTAGGGTTACCAGGGTATGAGAAGCGAAAACCTGAGACCCTTTCTGGAGGGGAATCTCAACGGATTGCCCTTGCCTCTACGCTGACTCTGGAGCCTAACATCATTATTCTAGATGGTGCTGTGACTCAACTGGATCCTCAAGGAAGAAAGGAAATATACGAAAAACTACACACCCTTGCTTCACAGGAAAAGAGGATAGTTATTGTGGTAGAGGAAAGAGTAGACCACTACCTGCATTTAGCTAATCGCTTAATCAGGCTAGACAAGGGGACTGTGATCTATGATGGCTATCCTAAAAAAGAAGCACTTTACACTACGGAAAAGATCTGGAATCTTCCTAAAAAGATTATTTCAGATAATGTTATCAATGCCCGAAAACCAATTGTATCTGTTAATAGCCTGACTTTTCAGTACCCCAATGGTGACTTTGCCTTAGAAAATATCTCTTTAGATATTTATCCAGGAGAATTTATTGCTCTCATGGGTAAAAACGGAGCAGGTAAAACAACTCTGGCCAAGCACTTTAACGGTCTACATAAGCCTGCAAGTGGTGATGTGGTCATTGATCATATGAATACTAAAAATTACTCAACTGCCCAATTGGCAAGTCAAGTGGGCTATCTATTTCAAAATCCTCAATTGCAGATTTGTACTAATTCAGTTCAAGCAGAAGCAGCATTTGCTTTAAAGGTAAAAAAGCTGCCTGAAAAAGAGATTGAAGCTAGGGTCTCGCTACTTTTGGCTAAAATGGGATTAACTCAGTTTGCTCAGAACCATCCGTACAAGCTGGCTAAAGGCGATCTACAAAAGCTGGCCCTAGCTTCTAGCCTGGTAAATGAGCCTCAGATATTGATAATTGATGAGCCTACCTCGCAAATGAGTGCTTCCCAGAGCTGGGAGACAATGAAGTTAATTTCTGAATATAATCGAAATGGTGTTACAGTAATAATGATATCCCATGATTTAAATCTAGCTCTTAATTTCGCTAGCAGAATGGTAATTATGGATCAAGGTGAAATTGTAGTGGATATTCCAACTGCTCATTGCTTAAATCATGAAGAAAACTTGCGAGAGCTAGGAATAGATGTAAGGGAAATATATGATGAAGGAGAAATGAGACATGAAGCTATTGCTGGGGTATAGTGAAAACAGCTCCTTTATCCACAAATTAGATCCTCGAGTTAAGCTGCTATGGCTGTTAGGCAATTTATTCTTAATACTCTTTTTTCAAGACCTAACAGTATTAGTCCTCAGTTTTGGATTAGTTTTAACAACTACTATCTTAGCTGGTATATCCTTAGTAGTTTTTTTGCCACTTATAAAAATAATGACCATCCTTGGAGTACAGTTTATTATATTTCAGGGATTATTGCGGGCAGAAGGTGCAGTTTTATTTCAACTGGGGAGCTTAAATTTCTACCTTGGTGGAGTTTTAGTAGGAATAAAGGGTATTACTCTCCTAATAACTTTAGCTTTCGTATTTCTTCAGTTTGTGATGTGTACCTCTCCAAATGAGCTTACATTATTATTGGTAAAGTTGAAATTGCCCCAAAAATACGCTGTCTTGCTTGGGTTAGCCCTTCACTTTCTCCCCATTATGGAAAAGGATTTGCGGACAATCTATGATAGCCAGCAAGCCAGAGGTCTGGAACTGACAACTGCCTGGCAAAAGGCCAAGGGTTTGGTGCCAATAATACTTCCTTTAATCCTGCGAGCATTAAAAAGGGCTCAAGAAGTAGCCCTATCTATGGAGCTAAAAGGATATACTCGTTTTCCGGCTCGCACCTTTCTAGACCGCATTGTCTTTACTTCGACAGACTACCTTGCTTTTTGCTCATTGGTTGTTTATTTTAGCGGATTAATACTTCTGCAAATTATTTAAACAAGTTAAATAGCGAGTTTCTATCATCTTTTTGCCTTTATTAGATTTTTCAATAGTGTCTTCACCCTCTAATGACAAACTTCAGCTAGCATCTGTGACATTCAATAGATTACTAAAATTAGAGACTAATAATCAAAATCGGATTAAAAAGTGAATAATTAAGCACGAATGTATAGGTAACCGAACTACCGACTTTAAATGAACACACTCTTCGCATTATCCCTATATAATTAGAAGCTCCCTATTATTAGTAGGACAAGAATGAGAGATCCTGGGGGACAGACTGTGTCTATGAAGCTGCATTTTTTTCCAAAATTTAATTTTCAGAAAGTATTGACAATATTGAAATTTCTACATATAATCTAGATGTCTAGACAAGTTATATTGATCGGGTAAACATATACTAAAAATGAGGTATTACCAAGCTTATGTACGTAAGGTAATGGTTAGAACAACTAATTATAATTCATTGGGGGGATTATCGTGGTCAGTTCTTTAAGCTTAAATATGGCAGATCTTAAGGAGGATTTAGTATTCGCTGAGATTACAGAACAACTGAATAAAAATGTTCCTGCAGAAGAGATTTTTAAAGAACTTCAACTTGGTATGGAGATAATAGGTGAACGTTACCAATCTCAACAATACTATTTATCCGAACTAATTATGGCAGCAGATATTTTTAAAAATGCCGCAAAGAATTTACAGGACAAATTTCAATCTACTGACAAGAAAATAGCTACCATTGTTCTTGGCACAGTATCAGGTGATATCCATGATATAGGAAAAGATATTGTATCATTAATATTTACTACTAACGGATTTGAAGTTATTGATTTAGGGGTAGATGTTCCGATCCAAAAGTTCATAGATGCCATTCGTGAACACAAACCAGAGTTTGTTGGCATTTCTTGTTTATTAACGACTGCCTTTGATAATATGAAAAAGACTATTGAGACAATCAAAGAAGAAGGCCTAGGAAGTAATGTGAAAATTTTAATAGGTGGGGGACCTGTTGACAAGGGAACAAGTAATTATGTAGGTGCTGATGAAGTGTGTGAAGATGCGCCATCAGGTGTGGAAATTGCAAAAAAATTGTTGGAGGTGAAATAATACTATGACATCTACAACGGATCTTTTTAATGAGCGATTGAATCGTATTCGTACTGCAGTAGAATTAAGAAAACCTGATAGAGTCCCTATTGTTCCTTTAGGTGACTCATTTTGTGCCAATCATCTGGGTGAAAAAGTATCAGATTTTTGTACTATTCCTAAACTATCTAATGAAATAATGTTAAAATCCTTTACTAGTCTAGGAGAAGTTGACGGATTACAACATGTTTCATTTTATGTTCATATGCTTAGCTCTATATGGTTATCAAAGCTAAAAATTCCTGGTCGCGATTTGCCAGATGACGAATTGTGGCAGGTGGATGAAGTTGAATTAATGAAAATAGAAGACTATGATTTTATAATAGAAAAGGGATACAATACATTTCTTGGTGAATATTATATGACCCGACTAGATAATCTTGGTGAAAAGCTTAATCCTTTTTTAGAATCATTTCCTGGAGCAATTAAGGCAACTATTGATTTAGGAATTGTACCATTTTCGCCTGCAATTGTCACCATCCCATATGAGAACTTTTGTGGTGGGAGGTCTATGGTAGCATTTATGAGAGATTTATATCGTATACCTGATAAAGTTCAAGCAGCCATGGATGTAGCCATTGAAGATATAGTTAATAATACAAGGCAGCTTTTACAAACAGTGAAACCAATTGCTATATGGGTTGGAGGCTGGCGAGCAGCCAGTGAGTTTTTGGCACCTCATCTATGGCAACGTTTTGTATGGCCCTACTATAAAAGAATAATAGAGGTTGTTGTGGAGGAAGGGGTTATTCCTGTTCTGCATTTTGACTCCGATTGGACTAGAGATCTAGAATATTTACGAGAGTTACCCAAAGCAAAGTGCATATTTTCCCCTGATGGTATGACGGATATTTTTAAAGCAAAGGAAATTTTGGATGGGCATATGTGCATAATGGGCGATGTTCCTGCTGCCATGCTTACGCTAGGAAGCCCAGAGGAAGTTTCTGAATACTCAAAACGTCTCATAAATGAAATTGGACCATCTGGTTTTATTCTTGCTCAAGGTTGTGATATTCCACCCAATGCAAAGCCAGAAAATGTTAAAGCAATGATTGATGCTGTCAAACTTTAAAAATTTCAGTATTTAGGTACCCCTTTCTGCAAAAGGGGTACCTATTAGGAGGTCATATTTTTCTATGAAGCCTATGTCATCTTTTACTCCTGCTTATTATCGATTAGCAGAAGACATTAAAAATAAAATAGAAAGTGGAGAATTGCGGCCTGGTGATATAATACCCTCAGAGGTCCAACTCGCAAAAAAGCATCAGGTAAGTAGAATGACCATTCGTCAAGGAATATCACTATTGGTTAAAGAAGGATTTATTAAATCAATACAGGGCAAAGGAAGTTTTATAACCGCTCCACCTATGGATACCTTAATGCTAAAGTTTTCAGATAACAAATTGCTAGGTGAAAATAAAAACGCAAAGGTTGACCTTTTAAGTGTTAACGTAATTCCTGCTGATAAAACAATATCCTATAAGTTAAATGTAGTTTTAGGCACAAAAGTATTAAAGTTAATTCAATTACTATCTGATCCTGATCCAGTAGCGATTGATACTCGTTTTTTACCTTACTTAAAAGGTGTACCAATTTTAGAAAATGAGCTTAAATATGCAGCTTTCCCTGACCTTGTTTCGCAATTTACACAACTAATTTCTGTTCAAAACACATTAGAAATATCAGCAAGTGTATTATCTGATGAAGAAGCAAAACTACTTGAAGCAATGACTGGGCAGCCTGCCTTGTGTATCGAACAAATTATATGTGCAGCGGATGATGTGCCAATGGGGTGGTCAAAAATGATTTGTAGGAATGATCGATTTACAATAAAGGCAATTTCTCAAACTATATAGAGAGGTTGTGATTGAAATGCCTGTAGTTCATAATCTGTTAGTAACGGCAGTTGTTGGCATCAGGGAAGAAAAGGTGTTGTTTTTAGTTCGTCAGGGACTATCAAAGGGTATTGACCCATTTTTGCTTCTAGAGGACATTAGGGTGGGGTTAAAGATAGTTGGAGATATGTATACTCAAGGAAAATACTTTTTAGCAGACTTAATTGTTGCCGCAGAAATTTATAAAGAAGTTCAAAAACTAGTATTAATAGATACTGACCAGAACTGTGTACAAAACCCAGAGATTATATTTGGAACAGTCCAGAAGGATATCCACGATATAGGTAAAAACATTACCATTTCCACAATGCAGCACTATGGTTTAAAAGTCTTAGATTTAGGCGTAAACGTATCCCCAGAAGATTTTTTAAAAAGTCTTGTTGATACTGGAGTACCGATACTTTGTTTATCAGGATTAATCTCAGATTCCTATGATTCTATGAAGACCACAGTATCTTTAATCAAAAACAATGAGAAGCTAAATCAAACCACGGTTATTATAGGTGGATTAGTTAATCAAGCTGTATGTAATTATATTGAAGCTGATTATTGGGTTAATGATTGTACTACTGGTGTAGAGATATGTAAGAGGATCATCGAAAAGAAATACCAACTTCAAGCATAGTATAATGAGGTGAATCATGAGTTCTGTAATCATAGCATGTGAGACTATACAAGATGAGGTAATGAAGGCTATATTTGAAACAGGGACTAAGTTTCCCGTTATTTGGATTGAATCAGGCCTTCATAACTATCCAGAAATCCTTCGGGATAAACTACAAGATCAGATTAATAAAATCGCAAATGTAGACGAAATATATTTGGCCTTTGGGTATTGTGGGAACTCGCTTTTGGGTGTTCACTCTGAAAAAGCAAAATTAATTATTCCAAAAGTAGATGACTGTATTTCCCTTCTTTTAGGATCTTGTAAGATACGGGAAGACTTAGCTCAAGAAGCAGGAACATATTTCTTAACTAGAGGTTGGATTGAACACGAAAACAATATCATTAAGGAATATAATCGTTGTATAGAAAAGTACGGCAAAGAAAAAGCCACCAAAGTTATTAAAATGATGTTAGAGCATTACAAATGCCTGGTTCTTATTGATACTGGAGCGTATTTAACAAAGGATTATTTACATTATTCCCATTCCTTTGCCTCATCTTTTGGATTGGAACACAAAATTGTGCATGGTTCTATAAGCTTTTTGAAGCGGCTTTTTACAGGTCCTTGGGACGAGAATTTTATCATTCTCCAACCTGGGGAAGTTATCAATATTGAGTATTTTCGAAATGTAGTTGATCCTGAATCAAAACTATCTCAATTATAAATCTATCTAAAGGAGAGCTGCTTTATGAAAGTGATATTAATAGGAGGATTTCTTGGATCTGGCAAAACTACATTTATTAGATATTTTGCAAAATACTTGATTAGTAAATCAGAAAACAAGGTGGTAATTATAGAAAATGAAATAGGAGAAGTCGGTATTGACGACCAATTTTTGTCTAAAGAAGGGTTGTTAGTTAAAGAATTGTTCGGTGGCTGTATATGTTGCCAACTAACGGGAGATTTAACCCTAACAATAAACAAACTAGCTCAAGAGTATAATCCAGATTGGGTAATAATAGAAACTACAGGTGTAGCGAAACCAGTTGCGATTATTAACACCTTGAATAAATATGGGAAAGGTATAGAAAACATACACACTTTAATACTTGCAGACGCTAGTCGTTGGGTTGAATTAGTTGAAATAATGCCAGAATTAATAAAGTCACAGGTAGGTTCAGGAGATGTGATACTTGTTAACAAAACCGATGAAGTGGACAAGATAAATTTGAATGAAACACTATCAAGTATTAATAATATAAATAGCGAAGCTAAGGTGTTTACACTTTCTGCTTTACATGGAATTGAAGACACATTACTAAAGGGGTTGTATGATTATGCATCAGGCCGTAGCTAACAAAATAGTGCTAAAACTACAACCTCCATTGAAGTCTGATGATCTAGCTAATGCTATGATAGAATTCTTACAAAATCTAGCTGAGAGTTTAAGTATAAAGGGGATAATTGCTGGGCATATAAAAGTACTTATTGCTGAAGATGGCAACTATGCGACCTTTAGCTGTACAAAGCCTGGAAAGGTTACTAAACAAATTTCACCTTCGTGGGACACAGCAGTATTTTATGAACCAGAATTCTCCTACAATGTTATTGTATATGGGATTTCAAAGGATGAACTTGCTAATAAAGTTAATAAGAACATAGAACAATTAAGCACAAGTTTGTTGTAGCCAGTAGCCATAACCATGTAGCAGACACTTCAAACATCTAATACGCATGAAGTAATAGGTGTTGGCCATAGCACATACCCCATATTCTAGCAATCTAAATATAAACTTATTTACTAAAAAATATTTCCATTTATATGAAAAATTCGAGTGTAGATAGGAATATACTACTCAGGTTAAATTAGGCTTATTATAGCCTGATTTTGTTTTTAATAGCATTGAATATCCTATTTTTCATTTTAAATAGGATAATATCAATGTTGCTTGGATATAATTACTTTTTACTAGGGGGAGTTTAATGAATAATAATATTAAAACGTTTTGTAGGATTATTTCTTTTTACGATTGTTTATATATTAATACTTTTCTTAGGTGAAAAATACAATCTAAAACTTAGCAGAATCGGAAGTGCAACTTATAACATGCATCCAGTTTTTGTTTATAATGCAATATATCCTGTTTTAGTAGGTATGTTTCTAGCATTGCCAAGATTCGTATCTGAATTAAGAAAAAAAGGACAATACAAATATGATTGGATTAAGTTTACTGCTGTAGGACTTCCAGTATTATATATTGCAATTTTCCCAATAGTTTTGGTTATATCTTCTATTAGTGGTGAAAGCCAACTTACTTTGCTTAAAGCATTATATCCTCCTCCTGTAAGTCTATATATTATGAAAAGCCTTTTCCAAGGTTTAACTGCAGTTGTGTTCGGCTATATATTGTTAACAAGTTTTTAAAAAGTGAATGTCGAGAGTGGGGAAGAAATAGAAGGTAATAGTAAAAAGTATTGATTTACTAAATACTTTATAAAAAGTACTATATAATGCGGCGTAATAGATAGTAAGTTCGTTCAATTTTAGTGCGGGAGTGAAGCTTTGTCATTATAATTCTTGATAGAGGATCGTTTGTCAAAATAGTAGTTTTGTACTGGTAAAAAAATCAGGTGCTTACTTATATAATATTAATGAAGCTAAGGGAATTAATATAGGCTTGGAAATAAACAATTTTATTTTCATTAACCAAAATGAGTTATTATATTATAAAGGAGAAGATATAGTTTTATTTAATATTCCCCAAAACACAAATGACGTAATCGGTGAAGGAAGGATAATAGGGGTATCCCCAGAAAAAGAAAAAGTTTATTATCTTAATAATTATAATAATGTTTACGGTTTTTACTATATGGAATAGCAATAGGGCGGACAATAGTTAATAATATATTTACATCATATGTTCGTTTCCACCTTCTATATCGTTAAAATACGCTATGTGAATACCCACTCCCACAAGCAATATAAGAGAGATGTTAATAAAATTTTTCGTATGTGCTTTAACGTGTCCTATTGTAAAACTTAGTAAGGAAAAACCAATTATATATGGGAGTAAGAAAACTTTTCTTACTGGCAAGAAATAAAAGAAAATCATGAAAGCCAACATCCAAGTCAAGGGTGTGCATATTGAAAAATAGTCAAAAGCACTAAATACACCCATGTTCTTAAACTTAACTAAGTTTAAATTTGTCAGGAGAACTACTGTAATAACATCTCCTATTCCACCGAACATAAAGCTATAAAGAAAAAAGTTTTTATAGGCATTCTTAGGAATCAGAACGACAGTAGCTATTCCTGTAAGTGCAAAAAAATAGAAAGTAAATTATATTTATATCAAACATCATTGACCTCAACTTATATTTGTAATGTTAACAATATTATACCCAGTTTGTCCCTATCTATGAGATAGATCCACTATATGAGGGGTTAGCCTCCGTGGCTGACTCTGAGAATCTCGGGGCGTCCAGCTAGCAATGTGTTACCGCCAAGAGCACGCGATGATAGGGTTTGGGGTTAGCACGCCACATCCCCCAACCTAAACGCGGCAGCGGCCGGCTCGCCCAAGCCTAACATAAGAGCTATGTAAGGCTTGACTTCATCTTAAGGTTGGTGTACTTTGGAAACAAGTGAGCGTTAAGTAGAATTACTGATATGGCTAGAATAAAAAGGAGGTAACCCAAATGGGGGATAAACTTGATTATAAAAAAGAGTATAAGGATCTATACATACCAAAGGCCAAGCCTACTATCATCGATGTTCCAACTATGAATTTTATTATGATCGATGGTAAGGGAGATCCTGTACATGAAGAATACCAGTTGGCAGTAAGTACCCTTTATGGTCTGGCATATACCATAAAAATGAGCAAAAAGAATGAGATGCAGCCTCAGGGCTACTTTGAGTACGTAGTTCCTCCACTTGAAGGACTATGGTGGATCTCAGGAGGAAGTTTTGACTTTAAAAGGCGGGATAATTGGTTATGGACCTCAATGATTCGGCAGCCGGAATTTGTAACACCAGATGTTTTTGACTGGGCTTGTAAAGAATGTAGTAGTAAAAAGCCTGAGCTTAACATAGAAAAAGCTAGATTTGAAACTTTTACAGAAGGACTGTGTGTGCAAATGATGCATATAGGGCCATATGCCAATGAACCAGAATCAATACAACTAATGCGAGACTTTATGGCTGAGCATGACCTAGTGGATGGGACTGGTAGCCAAAGAAAACACCATGAGATATATTTCTCCGATCCGAGGAAAACAGCACCACAAAAGTTAAAGACGGTATTAAGGCATCCGGTGGCTTATCGTAAATAATTCAAAATAATCTTAACTAATACCTTTTTATTGGTAATAGGAGGTAATATGAGATTAATAAAGGATATCTCTTCATGGTGTTATAAAACTGTTTCACCAAAGCTTCTGATTGTATCCATACTGCTTTTTGTAGTATTCATGATGTTTATTCTACCCGAAATGGCGGAACGATCAAAAACCATCACTGGAATGGAGCAATCCCCGGACACTTCATTTATTTATTCAACTCAGGATCTCTACAGTATGGCTGAAGGTTATGGCGCTGAGGGAAGGTCATACTACATAAAATCCAGGTATACATTTGATTTAGCCTGGCCTGTTGTCTATCTGTTTTTTCTTGTTAGTTCCATTACAGCAGTATTTCGTTATTTTTTGCCAGATAGTTCATGGCGGCTGGTTAATGTGCTTCCATTTGTTGGCGTAATTTTCGATTTCCTAGAAAACACTACGGCATCCATAGTGATGTACCGTTATCCTCTCCCCTCTCCTGTTATCGCAGAACTTGCACCTATCTTTACTTTTCTAAAATGGAGTTTTATAGGGGCCAGCATCATAGCTCTATTTGTAGGATTGTCTATTCAAAGTCTAAGAGTTGCCCTGATAAATGATATAAAGATAAAACAAAAGTAGTAGTACATCCTGGATTAGTATAATCATTGATATAGAACATGATACACAAAACTTTTTAATAGAACATAATATAAATAACATTTATGAGCTCCAGGAAATTAGGGTATATGTTTTAAGCTAATCAAAGAATGCTATGATTATAATATTTGGTATAAAAGGATTATTTATATTTTGTGTAGGAGGTATAAAATTGAAAAACTTTATTTCTACTTTTTTTGCTTGCCTCGTTGTTTGCGGAGTTGCCGCATTCTTCTTTGCTGGTCTTATTTTTACTAATATCTGGGCTATGATTATTTTTGTCGCATTCCTGTTAGCGGTGTTAATTACAGCTTTTGTGAATCAGGAATCTAGAATCGAAGAATTAGAAAAGAAAATGGAACAGTTATTAAATAAGAAACAGGACTGAGAAATATCTCGGCATTTGAATTATGGTGTGTACAATCTTGCGAGGAGATTATGTCTATCCTGAAAACTACGCGGTTATGGGAGGTCAAAAAGCCAATGAAAAACTAGGCTCAAGCAAATGATTGAGCTTTGGAATATATAACCTTGAAAATTTAATAGATACTTAAGCTGTACTTGCCTTAATCTAAAACCATATTCCCTACTGACGAGCACTTTAATAAAAATGATATATCTTGGTACCATGGATGCTTCTAAGAAATGGCTGCATCCATTAGGAATGGAAAACTGCCATTAGCTTTAAACCTTAGAGTTTACCACTTTAGTTCTCCAAGAGGTAGAATAAATAAAATATGGGGAACAGCCAAAAGCTCCCCATTTTGCCTCTTTACAGAACCCTACCAGGCGCTCCGGTTGCTCTCCAGCATTGCCCTATCCTCCTGGTAGGCAAGAGTCATGTATAGTTTTGACTAAACTAGCCACTACAATACCAAGTGGTGGAAATTTTACTTAAACCAAGACAATGTGATATTTCCATTTACACAAAAGATGTTACACTACCAGAATATTTATTTGAATTTGAATCTGGCCTTTTTCGGAATTATTCTGACCTAATGTGAGATTTCTATAATAACTGAGAGAATGCAGAATTTAAGTTTGACCACCTAGTTTAAAACTGGTTTCAGTTTTGTTTAACTATTCTACCTTTTCAAGCCATTCCTCTCGCCAAAAAATAAAACAGGAACGATCACAGCGACCAAATTTTGTAGTTCCTTCACACATCACTCCTTCGAGTAAGATTAAGCCTTTACATTTTTTTACCCGAAGGTCCCGCTCATTAACAAATCGTTCCATTGGTTTCAATACACGCTGAATGGTCTCACAGTAAGGTGTCATGATGTCAGCCATAAAGCCACATCCTCTCAGCTGTCCTAAATGGTTGAGGGTTGCCTCAATTTCTTCTTTAGATTTCACTCGAACCAGGTCACCTGCTTTTAGAAACTCCCTTTGAACAATAGGGACCGACTTAATAGTAGAAATATTTTTTCCTATCAGTTTATAAAACCAGTCAATTACAGCATTAACTTTCTGATGAATGGCTTTATCTTGATTTGGAGTTAAATGTCTTTTAATTGCCAGTCTTATATGTCTTATAAGTGATGCTGGCGGAGCCTTGACATTTCCTTCAGCTATACTTTTAAGAATGGCGAACTGGCATTCATTTGACTTAATGGTTTCTTGTTGCATATCCCAATCTGCCTCCTTTAATTATTTATCCTTGTGTAATAGTCCTAGCTTTGCACAGGTTCAACTATGCCAATAAATTGGCACGTTTCACTCCGAGACCTCCACTTCAACACCATAAGTGGGGGATAACGGATGCTAATACCCCGATAGGTTCAACTAACAATCAGTGGGGGATAAAGAAAACCCCCACTGATTGAAGTTTCACTTTATTGTCAACTGAGTACTATACAAATTATCACATTGTTTACCAAATTTCTAGTTCTTAAGTACAGTCATTGTTTAACTTCCTACATTACATAACTATTTACTATTACATTGTTATTCAGCAGTGATATATTAAGTGCAATGAAATTTTATCAAATTAAATAAGGTTACGTTGTGGTATTACTAGAAATTACAAAATAGAAGGTCATAGTTTGAAAAAATATTATTATTATTTTGTCTGCATCTGTCATACGGTAAAGCCGTTTTTTTTTTACCAATTACATGCACCCTTTTAGTAATCAAAGCTTAATATATATAAGACCAAATTAAGATGTTGGGATAGCATAAATAATTTCTTAAAGTAAAAGAGGTTAAAAGATTATGAAAGATATCGAACATAAATATCCATATCAAGGAAACACCCTGGTAGAGTGCTTCAAAAATAGAATTTCAAATAGAACTGCAAAGGTATGTATTATTGGCCTTGGTTATGTTGGTCTTCCCTTAGCAGTTGAAAAAGGGAAAGTTGGCTTTACTGTGCTTGGTATTGATCAAAATGGAAGTAGAGTAGATAAAATAAACCAAGGATTGAACTATATTAATGATGTAAATGATGAGGAACTAAAACAGCTTGTAAATAGGGGAACTATAAAGGCTACTTGCAATTTCTCGGAAGTATCCGAACAGGATATATTAGTTATTTGTGTACCTACTCCCCTAAATATAAATCGGGATCCTGATATTTCATACGTAAAAAATGTTATAAAAGAATTAATACAATGGTTAAGACCTGGGCAAATGGTTATCCTTGAAAGCACTACCTATCCAGGTACAACTGAGGAAATAGTACTGCCGCTTTTGGAATCAACTGGATTAAAAGTAGGGAAGGACTTTTTTTTAGTTTATTCACCGGAAAGGGTTGACCCTGGTAACCAGAGGTATACTACAAAAAATACATCTAAAGTGGTAGGTGGAGTAACACCACTATGTCAGGAAGTTGGCTGTTTTTTCTATGTTCAGACAATTACCAATGTGGTGCCTGTTTCATCACCTACTGTGGCTGAGATGACAAAGGTTTTTGAAAACACTTATCGGGCAGTAAATATTGCACTTGTTAATGAACTGATGATGCTTTGTGACAAAATGAAAATAAATATTTGGGAGATTATTGATGCCGCCAGCACTAAACCTTTTGGTATTCAGGTCTTCTACCCTGGCCCCGGTGTAGGAGGGCACTGTATCCCCATAGACCCATTTTACTTAAGCTGGAAAGCTCGTCAATATGATTTCTCAACCCGCTTTATAGAGTTAGCGGGTGAAATTAATATTCTAGTTTCTCATTACGTTGTCAGTAAGGTTATCCAGGTACTAAATAGCAAGGGTATGTCTTTGAATGGAGCGAGGATACTTATTTTGGGAGTGGCCTATAAAAAAGACGTAGATGATTACCGTGAGTCTCCTGCTATTAGAATAATTAAGCAATTAACAGATTTCGGTGCCCAGGTCGTATTTTATGACCCATATATAAGATATATAGAAGGAGATGATAGTTTACTTTTAGATGTTAAATGGGTAAGTCTGACGGACAACGAGATTAAAAAAAGTGACTGCATACTTATAGTTACAGATCATTCCATTATTAACTATGGAGAAATAGTGGCTCAAGCTAAAGTTGTAATAGATACTAGGAATGCAACAAAAGCCGTGCTGAATGACCGCGAAAAGATCATTCTTATCTAGATAAGGTGGTTATAAGAGAATAATAAGTGCTCTATCAGACGAGATAGTAAACATAGGAATTCAGCGGGGGAAATCTGTAGTTGTTGGAAGTGGAACTAAATCCTAACTGAAGATGCTCAGGAAAATGTTTAACCGTTTGGAAGGTAGATTTATATTCCGGTAAAATGCTGTATGAAAAAATTAACCGATAATCTGAGCTTGGAGTGATGGTAATGGTAAACTATGGTATTGTCGGCTGCGGACACATTTCTAATAAACATGCCCTTGGAATACAAGAAATTGAAGATGCCCGGTTAGTGGCAGTATGTGACAATGATATTACGCGTACTGACCCATTTATAGAAAAATACGAGGTAATCCCCTATGAAAGGTATAGTGATTTTCTTGCCGATGCTAGGATTGATGCTGTAATTATCTGTACACCTAGCGGACTTCATGGTTCAATTGGAAAACAGGCGGTTCTTGCTGGCAAACATGTATTAGTAGAGAAGCCCTTTGTATTAGATATTGCTGAAGGAGAGGAATTAGTTGATCTCTGCCGGGTAAAGGGTCTTAAGCTTGGTGTAGTTCATCCCAACCGTTTCAAATCAGTAGTTAAAGTGCTAAATAATGCTATAGATGAGGGTTGGTTCGGTAAAGTTACCCATGCTAGTGCAGTACTTAGGTGGAATAGGAGCAACCGGTACTTTCAGGACGCATCTTGGAGGGGAACGCGGGAGCTTGACGGCGGTATTCTTTTCAATCAGGCTATTCATAATATTGATTTATTTAACTGGTTAGTAGGGCCCGTTAAGGAGATATTTGCCTATGGTGCAAAAAGGCTTCACGAAATTGAATATGAGGATGTATGTGTTTCTGTTTTAAAGCTTTCAAGTGGAGCACTAGGTGTATTAGAAGCAGCTATAACTCTATATCCGGAAAACCTGGAGGAAAGTCTTGCTATCTTTGGAACCCAAGGGACAGCGGTATTAGGCGGCAAATCCTTGTCAAGAGTACTGGAGTGGAAATTTTCATGTTTATCGGAAGAGCAAAGAAAAGAGCAGATAGAAACCCTAAATAGCCAGGCTGAGTTGAGTGCCTTTGGGCATAGAGAGGTTATACGAGATTTTACGGAAGCAATTAGTGTAAACCAAGAACCGTTGGTTTCCGGTAAGGAAGCGCTCAATACACTATATCTTATAAAGGCAGTTTATCAATCCATAGAAAGCAAACAGCCAATTAAAATAACTAATTTTTAGAGAGGTAATGATAATGCAATACATTAGTTCTAGTGCAAAGATAGGGGAAAATGTGAGTATAGGCTATTTTTCAGTAATTAGTGATAACGTAACAATTGGCTCCAATGTAACCATATTGAATGGGGTAACCATTTATCAGGGGACAACAATAGCTGAGAATGTTACTATCGAATCAAATGCCGTAATCGGACGTCAGCCAAGACCTGCAAAGACCAGCACTATAAGAATAACAAATACTCTAATGCCAACTCAAATAGGACTTGGGACTATCGTTGGTGCCGGTGCTGTTATTTATGCCGGTTCTATTACAGGTTCCTACTGTCTTATTGGTGATAGGGCAGTAGTTCGTGAAAAATGTACAATAGGTGATTACGTAATAATAGGTACTGGTTCGATAGTAGAGAATGTGGTTGAAATAGGTCAAAAGACAAAAATCCAGAGTGGTTCTTATATTACCGCATATACCACCATAGGGGAAAGCTGTTTTATTGCACCTATGGTTACGACCCTCAATGATAATTTCATGGGCCGTACTCAGGAACGATTTAAGTTTATTAAAGGCGCAGATATTCGAAATGGTGCTAGGGTAGGAGGGGGATCGATAGTACTTCCCGGGATTAAGATTGCTGAGGAGAGCTTTATTGCTGCAGGTGCAGTCGTAACAAAGGATACCTTGCCCGAGAAGGTTTATAAGGGCTTGCCTGCCCGTGAGTTTAGAGCTGTACCAGTTCATGAATTGTTAGAGGGGGAAGGAAATTGAATATACCTTTAATTAATTTAAAAGCACAATATCTATCAATAAAGGAGGAAATAGATAAGGCCATCGAAGATGTATTGGCAAGCGGGCAGTATATTCTAGGACCTAATGTTACAGATTTTGAAAGAGAAATAGCTGAATACTGTGGAACTAAGTTTGCAATTGGTGTAGCTAATGGAACCGATGCTCTGGTATTGTGCTTGGATGCCTACGGCATTGGGCCTGGAGATGAAGTAATAACAAGCCCGTACAGTTTTTTTGCAACAGCCGAGGCCATTTCCCGTGTGGGGGCAAAGCCAGTATTTGTAGATATTGATGAAGATTGCTATAACATTGATGTTGAAAAAATTAAAAATAAAATAACTAAATCCACAAAGGCCATTTTACCTGTACACCTCTTTGGACAGCTTGCTTTAATGGATAAAATTATGGATATCGCAAATTGCAATGATCTTATAGTAATAGAAGATGCCTGTCAAGCTATTGGTGCATCCTATAAAGGTCGTAAAGCTGGTTCTTGGGGAAACGCAGGCTGTTTCAGCTTTTTCCCCACAAAGAATTTAGGGGGGTACGGGGATGGTGGAATGATTACAACTAGTGATGAGGAGTTTGCTGATAGGGTGAAAATACTAAGAGCACACGGCAGCCGGACGAAATACTTTAACGAGGTTATTGGTTACAATAGCAGACTGGATGAACTGCAGGCTGCAATACTGAGGGTAAAGCTAAAGTATTTAGATGTTTGGAATGAGGCAAGAAAAAAAGGGGCACAACGTTACAATGATTTTCTAAGTGAATTAGACATTAAGCTTCCACAAGCTGTGAAAGAAGCTGATCACATATATCATCTTTACATTATAAGACATAAGGAAAGAGAGAAGATTACAAAATCTCTGAAAGAAAGGGGTATTGGTTGCGGTATTTATTATCCTGTGCCTCTGCACCAGCAGACTGCCTATCAAGGATGTTTTACTAAAGATTTTATGCCAGTAGTTGAAGCTGTTTCACGGGAGACTTTTGCAATACCACTTTTTCCTGAAATGAATGACGAACAGTTTACCTTTGTAGTAGAGCAGTTGTCCGAAATTCTAAAAAATGTCTAGTGAGGGTGTAAAGTGAAACAAAAGGATTATTCACTTGATATGTATGAGGAGATTTGTAAAGCTTTAAAGGTCCATAATGTTGTAACAGTTGAACAATATATTTCCAAAGGTACAAATAACCCCATTATCATTCTACGTCACGATGTAGACCGTGAGCATATGAATGCACTAGCTATGGCAGAGCTTGAGCATTCATATGGAATTAATTCCACTTACTATTTCCGGTATCCACCAAATAGTAAAATTATATATGCAATAAATAAGCTGGGACATGAGATTGGCTATCACTATGAGGTCCTGGACAAAGCCAAAGGTGATTACGAGAAGGCCTTAAATATTTTTGAACAAGAGTTAGCTGATTTTCGAAAATACTCCTCGGTGAAAACAATTTGTATGCATGGCAATCCGCTTACCAATTGGGATGGTAGAGATTTATGGAAATATCATGACTACAAAAAATTTGATTTACTTGGGGAAGCGTATCTCTCTTGCACAGATATCCCTATATATTTAACTGATACGGGGAGGAACTGGAAGGGCCAAAACAATGTTAAGGATAAATTCGGCACGGAAAATCGCAACCCAGGATTAAAAAAAACTGCAGAGCTAATTGACTACTTGAATAAAAATCTACAAGAAAGCTTATACATTAACTGCCACCCTGAGCGGTGGAGCCCGGGATTTTGGGCATGGCACAGGGCGCTGGTCAGGGACAATTTTTATAATTTCTGCAAGAGGGTACTGAGGAATCTAAATAATAAAATTTAGGCAAAACCATAAAAAACCATTTTAATATTTTAGTTTCCGAGAGTTCGAAAAATTAATAATTATTACTCGGGTCAATCTACATGAATAGTCATAAGATAAATAAGGTTAAGTTTTCGCCGAAAGGGGTCAAAATAAAGATGGATTGGGATGTAATTATAGTTGGTGGCGGCCCTTCCGGTTGTTTTACCGCAAAGCTGATTGCTGAATTAGGATTTAAGGTTGCTATTTTAGAAGAACACGAAAACGTAGGCCAGCCAGTACAATGTGCAGGGTTAATTTCACCAAGGGTCATGGAGTTAGTTGGGATTACTGAAAACATAATAATAAATAGCCTAACAGATTTAAGGGTCTTTTCACCCCTTGGTAGCAAACTATGTATAAGCAGCAGCTCAAATTATGCCTGTGCAATTGACCGGGCTGCGTTCGATAGATGTTTAGCTGTTAAGGCAGAAAAGGCTGGAGCAAATCTGCTTACTGGTGCTAAGGTTTATGGACTTCAGAGGATAGCAGAAGGTTATAGGGTATCGGTACTTCTAAATAATACTGAAATGACAATGGATACTCGACTTATTGTAGGTGCTGATGGTAGCTTTTCTAAAGTAGCAAAGTGGCTGGCACTGAAGAATACTAACCCTAGAGCAGTAATGTATGCTGCCGATGTAAAACTCTACTGTCCTGATACCAGTCGTATAGATATTTTCTTGGGTCGATCTTTGGCTCCTGGATGGTTTGGTTGGGTTATCCCCTTAGATAAAAATACATGCCGGGTGGGATCAGGCTATGCAATAAAAAGGCAAAATTGTTCTCCCCAATACTATTTCAAACAAATGGTAAATCAATACCCCCAATATTTTAGTGGTTTTAAGGTTTTAAGGTATACAGGTGGCTCAGTCCCTCTAGGTCTAATGTCTAAAATTTATACGCAGCATGCTATGTTGGTAGGGGATGCGGCATGTCAGAACAAGCCTATCTCAGGTGGTGGTATTTATTTAGGTCTGCGAGGAGCATTGTTATGCGCCAAAGTAGCAATAAAGGCGTTACTTGAGGGTGATCTTTCTGAGGAAAGGCTATCACTTTATCAGGTCTTTTGGGAAAAGGAAATGAAGGATGAAATAGTATGTGGGATGAAACACCGAGAAAGTTTTATGGATATGACCGATGAAGATATGGATTTTATTATAAAGTTTTCAAGGCAACCAATTGTAAAAAACATTATTTTAAAGCACGGGGACATCGATTATCCTTCTAAGTTGTCACATAAGCTTTTAAGTTTTAAACCCTGGAATAAACGGTTCTTTAAGGTGGCTATGAAAGTTGCTGGTTATGACAAAATATAATAAAAGCAGTTTATAAGGGGATAAGAGGAGAGACAGAAAATGTATAAAGGCAAAACAATTGGGGTGGTAGTCCCTGCATATAACGAAGAATTACTTATTGGTAGAGTTATTGAAACAATGCCTGCCTATGTAGATATGATTTATATAGTGGACGATTGTTCCTTTGATAATACTGTGGAAACTGTCCAAAATTATATTGATCCCAAGGTAATTTTAATAAGACATTCTACAAATAAAGGTGTAGGCGCTGCAATAGTAACAGGTTATAAACAGGCCCTAATTGATAATCTGGATCTAATTGCTGTAATGGCTGGTGACAATCAGATGGACCCAATGGAACTACCTAAGCTCCTTGGTCCCCTAGTGGAAGGTAAAGCTGATTATTGTAAAGGAGATAGACTGTCCAAGGCCCATTTAACAGTAGGAATGAGTAATTGGAGAAAATTTGGTAACTTCTTACTGACAAGACTTACTCGTATTTCCTCAGGCTTCAGGAATCTGCAGGACCCGCAAAATGGTTATACGGTAATGTCACGGGAAAGCTTGCTTAAATTAGATTTAGATGATATTTACCCAAGGTATGGATACTGTAATGATATTTTAGTAAAGTTAAATGTTTTAGGATTAAGAGTTATGGATGTGCAAATACCTGCTCGATATGGTAACGAAAAATCTAAAATAAAGTACGGCAGTTTCATCGGGAAAGTTTCGGTATTACTACTTAGAAACTTTATCTGGCGTATTAAAAAAAAGTACATTTCACAAGGCTAAAGTTACTAATCACCTAGGGGGCTAAGGAAAAATGAAAGTTATAACCATAGTTGGTGCAAGACCGCAGTTTATTAAGGTAGCCCCTGTATCTTTAGAATTGCGGGCAAAGAACATTAAAAACATATTAGTACATACTGGGCAGCACTATGATATGAGAATGTCTGATATTTTCTTTAAGGAATTGAATATTCCCGAGCCAGATTATCATCTAGGGGTAGGTTCGGGAAGCCATGGTACGCAAACCGGGAGGATGCTTCAGGCTATTGAGGTGATTCTTATGAAAGAAAAACCTCACTGGGTTTTAGTTTATGGAGATACAAATTCTACACTGGCAGGAGCCCTAGCAGCGGTAAAATTGCGTATCCCGGTAGTCCATATAGAAGCAGGTTTAAGAAGCTATAACTTTAATGTGCCTGAAGAAATAAATCGGAGGCTTACAGACCACATGTCGAGATTATTACTGTGTCCTACAAAGCAGGCAGTAGATAATCTCGACAAGGAAGGGTTTACGAATATTATTGATAATGGTGAATTAATTGACATAAAATCAATAGTCAAATTGCATACAGTGTCAGATCAGCCAGTAACAATAAATGTTGGAGATGTTATGTATGACCTTTTAAGAAAAACTGACCATATTATTGATAAGAATAGCATCAAAATACTACATGAGTATAAAATTGAAAAAGGAGAATATATCCTAGCAACTATCCATCGTGCTGAAAATACTGATTATAAAGAACATCTCGAAAATATCATAAGGGTTCTCTCTTTCTTGGAGTATAGGGTAATATGGACTCTTCATCCACGGACCAAAAATCGGTTAGAAGAGTTTGATCTAATTAAAGATATTAGTCGCACAGTAAACATTCAAACTATTAATCCGGTAGGATATAAAGATATGATTTCGCTCCAGAAAAATGCTAAGTTTGTATTTACTGATTCGGGAGGGGTTCAGAAAGAAGCTTACCTATTGGGGGTTCCTTGTTTAACATGCCGAGATGAAACTGAGTGGACGGAAACTCTTGAATCAGGATGGAATCACCTAATTGGTATAGGGGCATCCCAGTTGAAAAAATGCTTCCCTTTTGGAACTCCTAGAAATATAAATCATAAAGTATATGGAGATGGATCTGCGGCAAAGCGGATTATTAAAATTTTAATTGAATATGCCTAACTGGCTAAATTGTTCCGAAGGGGGCTGGTTTATGCTAGATGATATGAAACTTTATGATAATTTTGTAGATGCTAGTCCGCAGGGTAGTTTATTTCATAAATCCTGGTGGTTAGATGCGGTAGCACCAGATAAGTATAAGATAGTTTATATAAAGGAAAAGGATAATATTCTAGCAGCATGGCCCCTTGTTCAAAGAAAAATAATGAAAATAAGCATGATACTAGAGCCGCAGCTTACTCCAATCCTAGGAATTATGTTCGCGCCAAGTTCTAAAAGTAAATATTCTGAAAGTTTATCCGAAGAGATAAGATTAATAACCAAACTTATTGATATCTTGCCAAAACATTCCTATTTTTATCAGCGCTTTCACAGAGAATTTACAAACTGGCTTCCTTTATACTGGGCTAATTTTAAACAAACAACAAGGTATACTTATTTAATAGACAATTTATCGAACCTAGATTTAGTATGGGAAAATATTAGATCTAATACGAAAAGGAAAATTAGAAAAGCTCTTCGGCAGGGCATTAAAGTAGTTACAAATGTAGCTCTAGAGGAGTTTCTTAAGATTAATGAAATGTCGTATAAAAGACAAGGGCTTGTAGTTCCCTATTCAAAAGAATATGTAAAAGCAATAGACGCAGCCTGTCAAAAGAATAATGCACGGAAAATATTTTTTGCGATAGACTCTGAATATAAACTCCATGCGGCAGTTTATATTGTTTATGATAATAGGGTTTCCTATTATTTAATGGGTGGTGCTGATCCAGATTTACGTGCTAGCGATGCACATTATCTAGCATTATGGGAAGCCATTAAATTCGCTTCTACAGTATCACAAAGTTTTGACTTTGAAGGTTCAATGCATAGCAATATTGAACCAGTTTTTAGGGGGTTTGGGGGTGTGCAGGCGTCTTATATGGAAATAACACGAGGGAATTGTTTTCTCCATTCGACCTTTACTGCATTAAGATATGCCTGGAGTAGAGGAGGTATCCCCTCTCTAATTTGTAGCAAGCTCATTAATTAAAATATTATTGTTTATGTAAAACTTTTTTGGAGATGAGGGTTTTGATGATAATAGTTGACATAGGTCATCCATCACATGTGCACTTTTTTAAAAATTTCATTTCTGAAATGGAGAAGAGGGCTCACAGAGTATTTATTACCGCAGCAGCAAAGGATGTCACCATAAAACTATTAGATACCTATGGTTTTGATTTTATGGACTTAAGCTACTACGGTAATACCTTGTTCAAGAAAGTTGTAAAGATACCAATTTTGAACTTTAAGATGTACAAAGCAGTAAAAGAATTAAATCCTGATTTGTTCATAGGTTTCGGCTCAATTCGTGCAGCACATGTTTCCTGGTTAATAGGAAAACCCTGTATTATTTTTGATGATGATGAATACTCCTACCCCTATTATCACTGGTTTGTCAAAACTGTATGTGGCTTTTCTGGATTTAAGTTATTAGGAGAAAAAATAATAAAAGTACCCGGTTTTAAAGAGCTTGCTTACTTACATCCCCATTGGTTTACACCGAAGCAATCCATTATCACAGAAGAACGAATTACTTTACTACGGTTTGTTTCTTGGACGGCGTTTCATGATTTTGGGCGTAGTGGTTTTGACCTGGATTTTAAACGAAAACTGGTTAAAGAGCTTGAAAAGTATTCGAAAGTTTATATTTCATCAGAATCCTCGATGCCGGAAGATTTAGAACAATATAGGATAAATATCAAACCGGACCAAATTCACGATTTGCTTTCTAATGTTAAGCTCTTGGTTAGTGATTCCCAGACTATGACAACGGAAGCTTCTATCTTGGGAACTCCTGCAGTAAGATGTAATTCTTTTGTAGGTGAGGATGACATGGGAAACTTCAAAGAACTAGAAGATAAATATCAATTAATCTATAATTATCGAAATCCTGACCAAGCTTTAGAAAAAGCTGTTGAACTGGTAAAAAAAGATGGCCTTAAATCAGAGTGGAAAAAGAAAAAACAGCATCTATTAAGAGATAAAATTGATGTAACAACATTTATGGTCTGGTTTGTAGAAAATTATCCAGATAGTTTTAATGAAATGAAAATTATTAAACCATAACAAGTTTTTTAATCTTCTTGTAACAAAACGGTGGTGGGTTTTAATGAAGGATTTCCAGTTGGTTGCTCTAATCAAACAAGACCCAAATCTTTGGGACCAATTTATTAATAAAGGGGATTACATGACAACCATTTCCCGGTATGAAGGTACTAAGAGCCGAGATGTTTTAATACCGAAGGTATCCGAGCATTTACTAAAGCATGGGTATAACTTCAGCTATCCAGAGGGGAAGAAATTTGCAATATGCTTGACCCATGATGTAGATGATATCTATCCCCCTTTAACCCACAAGGTGTTGGTTTGCCTTTATAGTCTCAAAAAACTTGATTGGAGTAGTATTAAGAAACACTTATTTTGGAAAACCGAAGGTAAACAATTCAGCCCCTATATAAATTTTAAAGAAATAATTGATATAGAAAGGAAATATAAAGCTAAATCAAGCTTTTATTTTATAACAACAGCCAAGGACCCAAGAAGGTTCAGATATAATATTGAAGATATTACTGAAGAACTATCAAGTATCGCTGAAAATGGCTGGGAGATTGGACTACATGGCGGATATTTTTCGTTTAACGATATTGAAGCAATCAGATTTGAAAAGCATAGATTAGAAAAGGTAGTAGGCAAAGAAGTTATTGGCTATAGGAACCATTATTTAAGGCTCAAGGTTCCTGACACCTGGTCTATACTTGAAAGATGCGGCTTTAAGTATGATACAACATATGGATATACTAATATGGTTGGCTTCAGGAATGGAATGTGTCACGCATTTAGACCCTATAATATCTCTACTGGAAAGTTGATGGATATTTACCAAATACCTTTACATCTCATGGATGGTACTTTATTTGATATTGCTAGTTCATTCGATAGAGCCTGGGATATTACAAAAAATCTCATCGATACCGTTGAAAAATATCAAGGATTTCTAACTGTTTTATGGCATAACAATGTTTTTAGCTGCCCTTTTAGAAACGAATGGAAATTATTATATGAAAAAATCCTACAGTATGGTAGCCAAAAGAATGCCTGGATGACTTCTGCAGAGGAGATTTGGAGGTGGTGGCAAAACAATGGTTATCAAACTCATGGTTGATAAAATTCAGTGGGATCAGTTTGTTGATCAGAGTCCATACGGATTACTATATCATAAATGGGATTTTCTTAAACTAATAGAAAAATATACTAATTATAAGCTTCTACCTTATTCTATTTATAAGGGTGAGCAGTTAGCATGTATTTTTCCAATGTTTTACAAAAAAGTGCTTGGTTTAAAATTCTTATTCTCTCCTCCCCCGCAATCAGGTGTTCCCTACCTAGGTTATGTTCTAAGTAGAGAATATGATTGTTTAAAACAGACTGCAAAAGAAACAATACTAAATCTTCTAGCAGCAGAAATTAGTGATGAAATGAAAAAATTGGCACCAAATTACTTTTCAGCTTTCTTAGTTCCTGGACTTATGGATGTTAGACACTTTAAATGGCTTAATTTTGGGGTGAATATTAGCTATACTTACAAGATTGATCTTAATCAGGAACTTAAGGATATATGGGCAAATTTTAATAGTAATTGTAGGCAGAATATTCGCAAAGGTGAGGATTTGAAATGTAAGGTGAAGATAAGTGAAGATACTTCTGTTTTAACAGATTTGCTAAAAGATAGGTATAATGAACAGGGCATGAATTATTTAATAAATCCAGATTATCTAAAAGAGCTAATAAATACCTACCCGGATAATTTAGGGCTATACTGCTTATACGATAATAATAAAATTATCGGAGGCACTTTAAATCATAAATATAAATGGTATCTGGGTTGGATAGGATTAGTGAAGGCGAAAGATAAAAAATATAAATATGTGAATGAGTATATGATTTGGAAGTTTATTGAAGAAGCTAAAGAGCTTGGATTCAGTAAGTTTGAAATAAGCGGTGCAAACAAACAAAAACTTTGTCAGTATAGATCTAAATTTAATCCCAAGTTGGAAACTTGTCTTGAACTATATAAAAACGATATCATTGGAAAAGCTGCCGAAGGTATATATCTTAATTTTTTTAAGAAAATATAATGTATTTACTTAAGAGGAAATATAATGCTAAACATACCTATTAAACTCAAAAAATTATTAAATGGTTCTCTATATAGAAATTCGATGTTTCTAGTTTTAAGCAGAGTTCTGAATTTGACCTCTGGCTTTTTTTTCTGGATCATAGCAGGAAAGCTTTACCCTACTAAAGATGTTGGACTAGGAACTGCATTGATATCTATATTAGGTCTTATTATGCTTTCATCAAGATTTGGCTTTGACTTTTCTTTGATTCGTTTTATTAATAAATACGATAAAGCTAAGGTGTTTAATACAAGTTTATTTATTACTACAACGGCAGCACTAACTATTAGTTTTTTATATAAATTGATTGAAAAAATATTTGTTTTAGAGCCCATGTTAAACTTAGACTATACCATCCTATTCATTATTGTTGTATTAGCTAATTCGATCACTTTAATAACAGGAAATATGTTTTGTGCCTTAAGAAAAGCCCACTTGTTTTTTATTCAAAACTTTATTTTATCTCTGAGAATTATATTATTATTTCCCTTAGTCATTTTTAATTGCTTTGGGATTTTTTTAGCCCTTGGTATAAGCTATTTTCTCTCCTCTGTTTTTGCCTTATGGATATTAGATAAAGAAACTCAAATAAACTTATTGGACATTGACAGAAGTTTTGTTAATGAATCCTATAAATTTTCTGCAGGAAACTACTTCTCCAATATTTTATATGAAGCACCAGCATTAGTTTTACCTATCATGGTTTTACATTTATTAGGTGAAGATCAAGCAGCCAAGTTTTATATGGCATTTATGCTCGGCAATATAACCATTATTGTACCAAGTGCTTTAAGCACCTCATTATTTGTTGAAGGTAGTAATGATAAACCATTGAAAGAGAATATACCAAAAGTCATTTTAGCTGTATTTGTTTACTTAATCCCACTAGTAACAGCATTTTGTTTATTCGGTAAAGGTATGCTGGGATTTATCAACAAAGAGTATATGGATGCCATGAATCTATTAAGGTTAATTGTATTATCAAGTTTTTTTGCTGCACTACATTTGATTTTTATGACGGTTCAGAATGTTAGGATGAAGGTACATAATAACGTGATAATAAACCTAATTCGTTTTCTTCTGATAGTAGGGTTTAGTTATTTATTTATTATTAATTTCAAGTTAATAGGAGTTGGTATGGCTTGGATTATTAGTTATGCCCTGTTACTTCTAGTAATAATGTTAATAATTTACCGGGATAAAACAATAAAGATTGATAGTCGGTGGCTACTAAATAGATTTAAATATCAGTATAAAACAGTCTATATGCATACTATATCTGCCTTCAGAATATTATTAAGTACTGTAGGTGCTTTCATTTTTCAAGGAGGTAAAACCAAGGTGCCCCATTTCTTTGGTGAAGATAATAGATTCAGGTTAACCGGGAGAATAATTGCATACCTACTTATCTGCCTGGCCATTGGGGGAATATCATTTCCATTGTTCCTTGGGAAATACAATTTGTCTCTTTTAGGAGTTTATCTAGGTATACCAATGATATGTGCGCCTATAGTCTGGTTAAAAATAAAAGAAAAACAGGAAAGTGGTTTTAGTCTAGATAAGAACATCATGTATTGCTTTGCAATATTATTTTTACTATGTTATTGCCTCTCAGTATACGTTTTGCATGCTTTTGCTGTCAGGACATTGGTCTATTACATTATAGTAACAATTATGGGCTTTTTAATACTATGTCAAATAGTATTTTTTGATAATTTAGATAATAAGCAAAAAGTCGTAATATTAATGCAAATCTCAGGTTTATTATTAAATATTATCTGGGGTGTTAACTTAAAGTACTACTACTTCATTGGTAGAACAGACACATTGGTGCATTCCTGGCTTATACAAAATCTAATAAACCAAGGACAAGTCACAGAAATTTTCAATTTTTATCAAGCTTTTCCGTTATGGCACATTTTATGTACCATTATTTATAAGCTTTGTAATGTTACGCTAGCTCCCTATAAAGTAATGTTTATAACTAATGGTCTAATCTATAGTATGTTACCAATCATGGTCTATTTAGCAGCAGATAAAATAACAAACAATACAAAAATAGCATTTTTATCAGCTTTATTTATGTGTTTTAATCCAGATGTAATTTTTTGTGGTATGTATTCTATCCCAAGGAGTGTTGTGGCTTGTATCGTGGTCCTTCTGATGCTTTTATTGCTACATAAAAAGAATTCAGTAAAATCATTATTATTAATCGTAGTAACTATTGCAACAGTAATGTACCATCCTGCTTCAATGCCATTTATATGGTTAATATTTTTGTTAATATATGTCTTTCAAAAAATTTATCAAGTAGATAAGGAAGACTATATTATTAGCTTTAATTATTTAATAACTGTTTTTTTCGTTACAATTACATATTGGATGTATTATGGAGAAAAAGTCTTTAATGCCATTGTTAAAAATTTTTATTCTAGTGGTCCTAGTGGGGTCTTAACCAAGTCTATCGTTAACACCCCGCTAAATGAACTGTTTAACTATCTTCAATATAGTCCACTATTATTTTTCCTTATATGTGGAGTTTTATGGGCTGTTATGTCAGAAAGAATTAAAAATGCAAACAAACTGTTTTTCATACTGGCTTTGGTTTTAGTATTTGTTACTTTTCCTGGACCTGCTTTACTTATTAACAAATTTGCGAGAAATCTAAACTTGTTTAGATTTGGCGAATACTCGTATTTCTTTATTTCTCTAGCTGGTGCATCAGGATTTTATATTTTATTTTACAAGCTTAGAAAGCATTTTAGAGTTTGTGTAGTTTTTATATTCTTGATCATGGCCTTTTTATCTGTCTCTAACGACTTTACTGCCTCGGATAACCCAGTGGTCAAAAGGCCTTTTTATACCTTTTACCTCAAAGAAAAAGAAATAATTTCCTTAAATCATTTAGCAGAAGTAGTTGAAGGTTATATCATGTCTGATTTTGCAGCTGTTCGGTATTTAGAAAACTCCAGTTACGCTCATAAGAGTCATATACTTGAAATAGATAATGAAGGAAGCCGGATACTTACTAATGACAATAGTGATATCTTGGTCATTAGAAAAGAAGAGTTAGCCACGAGACCTTTAAGGCTGTTTAGCTCTTCCAATGGGGATTTTCAACTAGATCCCTCTTTTACATCGCACATAGATTACTATTACCATTATCTACCTGTCTGGGATACATTAGATTCCCTAAATATAATTTATGATTCAGGTGCTGTGGTGGGTTTAAAGTATTAAATATTAAGGAGTACGCTAAGTGAGAATAAAAGTAAAAAATGAATTTCCATTAATTTTTATATATTCCTTGATTTTAATAATAACATTTACTGATTTTAGCATAATCCTTTTAGGTTTAGGATTGCCATTTGTATTGTTACTTCCGGGTTATTCATTATCAGTTGCTCTTTTTCCTTGTGCTTCTGATTTAGAAGGACTTTATAGATTAGCCTTAAGTTTTGGCTTAAGTATTGTAGTTGTACCTGTCATAGGGTTATTTCTAAACTATACTCCTTGGGGAATTATTCTTTTTCCGGTATTTGCTTCCATAATAATTTTCATTATGATAATGGCTCTGCTGGCTTGGTACAGGAGGAAGAAGCTTTCTGATGCGGACCGGTTCATGTTAAATTTTGATTTTAATTTTCAATGGTTAAAACAGTCTGCAGTAGTAGCGTGCTTACTTCTTATGGTAGTTACATTTGTTTATATACTGGCATCACCAAAAGCCGTGGACAGATTTACGGAATTTTATATTATTGGTCAGCAAGGAATTGCTGCTGATTATCCCCAAAAGTTAGAAGTTGGAAAATACGAAGAGCTTATTGTTGGTGTCATAAATAATGAACATCAGCGGGTTATCTATCAAATAGAAGTAAGGATGGACAGTCAATTAGTTAAGACAGTATCTCCTATTGTATTAGAACATAGAGAAAAATGGGAGAACGTTGTAGCATTTAAAGCAGATAAACCTGGTGAAAATGTCAAATTAGAATTAATGCTTTTAAAAGAGAATAATTCCAATGAAATGCCTTACCGAAAGCTTCGGCTGTGGGTTAATATTAGCCAACCGGAACTAAAACAACTATCTAATCTAATATATAAAGTGCAAAGTGGGGATTCATTAAACTTAATAGCTGATAAATTTGACATAGATTTAAATGAGTTATTTTTGATAAATCCTCAAATTGAAAACCCTAATAAAATACATCCTGGACAGGAAATTGTTCTACCAGTTAAAGTGAAAGGGGAATTGATTACTGTCCAACACTAACACAAAATCCTTATTATGAAGTACAAAGGGGAGATGCCCTATCTTATATTATTTATTTTGCGCTATCATTGCCATAAACGAACTCGTATTTACTTATTGGAGCCAAAAACTGGGTATATTATTTCATATATTATTACTTGGTGCCCTTTTAGTACCATGTTATTTTATATCTGATAAAAGCAAACCTTGGTTATACATGGCTTTAGCACTTGCTCCGCTAATAAGAATATCCAGTATTTCATTACCCTTGGCGGAGATTACTTTTATCCTATGGTATCCTATTATAAGCGTACCATTACTTGTTGCAGCGTTTTTAATAAAGAGCCTAATGGGAATCAGCTTTCGTGAGATGGGGTATTCTTTCAGTAATTTCCAAGCCCAATTAATTATAGGAACGATTGGTATTCCTTTGGGGGTAATTCATTATCAAATCTTAAAACCTGTGTATAGTGATTTAAACTTGGTTGCAAATGAACTATGGTTTACTGTTTTAGTACTTATAATCTGCACCGGGTTTCTAGAAGAGTTCATATTTCGAGGGATATTGTTTCGGGCATCAGTGGAAGTAGTAGGAAATAAAGCCTTATTATATGTAAGCTGTATTTATTCAGTGATGCATATTGCTCATGGCTCTTTAGTGAATGTTATATTTGTTTTTTTGGTAGCAATACTGTTTACAAAAATATTAATCTGGCAAAAAAATATCATTGGGATATCTCTAGCTCACGGCTTAATGACTGTTACTTTATACGTCATTTGTCCGGCTTTACTTTACTAGGGAAAGATGCTATAACTCAATGCATATGAGGAGTGTATTGTACATGAGTACAATTGTTAACTTTACGACAATAGAAACTATATTATCCGATTTACCAATGGTATTAGAAATGGGTCAAATTGTTATATTTTCATTTATAATATTGTTAATTGTAAGAGAATTTTTATTATCATTGCCCAAACCCATTGACTTAAGCTACTCAAAAAATCCTTACTATTTAGGCCAAATAATAAATATCTATGTAGCTTCTTTATTCTTTATATTTATTTATACTGTAGTCTATAGAATTTATCTTATTTTGGATTAAAGTCAATTTCATCAATAGCCGATGCCTTTTTAGGAACCAAAATTGAAAGATAGTTATTTTAATAAGCAGCGTATCAACCGAAGATTGGTAATACAGGGTCTGGAGTTGGCCTTGGAATATCAAGAAAATATCATAAACTCAAGTTATAATTCCAAAGCCTATATTATTTGCTTGCATTGATGAAAAAATACTGGATTTCATTCAATAAACAGTACGGTAAATTAATGAGTAAGCGATTAGAATTAGAATACAGTCATGATGGCTGTTTTCTTTGAAAGAATTCATGTTGAAATGATATGTGAAACTTTATTTGATAAATATTTTTAATTAATCACACTAGACTGTGAAGTGAATATAAAGGAGCTCGTCATTATTTTATATAAAAAATATGGATTAAAAACTCTTAATATGAATAATAAAAAATAAAGGTAACCCTCGTTTTGGACCCGACTATTTTTCGTGATATAATAAAGAAAACCATATAAGCGAGGATGTATCATGACCAAACATCATCTCTATACAATGAGTGTCGCAAGTGTCTATCCCCATTATGTTACGAAGGCGGAGAAAAAAGGACGGACGAAAACAGAAGTCGATGAAATCATCCGTTGGTTGACAGGATATAGCCAGGAAGAGTTAGAAGCGCAACTGGAAAAACAAACAGACTTTGAGACCTTCTTTGCGGAAGCTCCCCAACTGAATCCTTCGCGGGCTTTGATCAAAGGTGTGGTCTGCGGTGTCCGAGTGGAAGACATCGAAGAACCAACTATGCAGGAAATTCGCTATTTGGATAAGCTGATCGATGAGTTAGCAAAGGGAAAAGCGATGGATAAGATTTTGCGGAAATAATAATTAATAACGAAAAAATACTGATTCCATAAAACATAAAAGAATCGGTGTTTTTTTTGTTGAATCGACAATAATCTTGAAACTTCAGGCAAACGAGTCCAGTAATCCGATAAAATAAATTAGTAATATTATGAATCCACAGGGAATTAAATCAAAAGGCTAAGGAAGTTGTAAAAGAGAAGTTCCAAAAATATGGTGCTAAGATTATTGAAAAAGATAGAACTTTGGAATATGTTTTAATCTCATCTTAAAGAAGTATATGGATGCAAAGCAAAGCATTTAACTTGGCATAAGGAGGAAGACGATGAATTTTATTGGTAATATTATCTGGATATTATTTGGCGGTATTATTGCCGCTATCTTATGGTCTATAGCTGGCCTGATTTTGTGTGTGACAGTTATTGGTATACCATTTGGTATTCAATGTTTTAAGATTGCAAAATTTGTATTATGGCCATTTGGGAAGGAAATAGAACTTGGCCATTTCGGAGCAGGAGGATTACTTTTAAATATTATCTGGCTTATCTTTTTGGGATGGGAGGTCGCCATAACTCATCTTGTAATAGGTGCAATTTTCTCTATAACAATTATAGGCATACCATTTGGATTACAGCATTTTAAATTTGCTAAACTTGGACTCATACCATTTGGTGCGAAAATACGCTAACAGCAGTATCTATATTATAAGGTTTAACATAATCGTTGTACTCCTCTACTATATTTTTGTATCAGTTCGTTGAACGCTACTATTCTTAAATAGTCATAATATGTTATAATACCTCCGAAGAAGGGGGGATTTTTTTTGAATAATACTACAATTCTCGACGGATTAAATGAAGCTCAACATGAAGCTGTAACTAATACTAGAGGACCACTTTTGATTATAGCCGGTGCCGGTTCGGGAAAGACAAGAGTTCTTACTCATAGGATTGCCTATCTACTGGAAGTAGAAAAGACCCCATCCTGGCAGATACTAGCTATTACATTTACAAACAAGGCTGCAAGTGAAATGAAGGAAAGATTAGCAAATCTTATTGGACCTACTGCAAATGAGATGTGGGTTAGCACCTTCCATTCAGCTTGTGTGCGTATTTTACGAAGACATGCCAAGGAAATTGGCTTCAATAGTAATTTTGTTATTTATGATACAGCAGATAAGGAAACATTGATAAAGCAATGCTTAAAGAGTCTAGATATAGATCCTAAGCAGTTTCCTCCTAAGGCAATAGCAGGCACAATTAGTAATGCTAAAAATGAATTAAAAAATGCCCAGAAGTTTTCGAGAGAAGCAGACGAGTATTATACCGAGGTTGTATCTAGGGTTTACACATTATTCGAAGAAAAAATGATGGCAAACAACGCCTTTGATTTTGATGATCTTTTAATGAAGACAGTAGAGCTACTTCAATTTAATGAAGAAGTTTTAGAGTTCTACCAAAACAAATTTTCATATATTTTAGTTGATGAGTACCAGGACACAAACCATGCTCAGTACATACTTGTAAATCTTCTGGCGAAGAAACACAGAAATCTTTGTGTAGTAGGAGACCCAGACCAATCCATATATCGCTGGCGTGGGGCAGACATAAAGAATATTTTGAGTTTTGAAAGGGATTACTCAGAGGCAAAGGTTGTAAAATTGGAACAAAATTATCGGTCTACTGCCTGTATTTTAAATGCCGCAAATGCGGTTATTAAAAATAATTTTGGACGTAAAGAAAAGAATCTATGGACCGATAAACCCATAGGGGATAAGGTTTATCTGATACATGCAGAGGATGAACAAGATGAAGCTGCAAAGGTTGTGTCAGAAATAGTTACTTTAAAGTCATCTAGTAATATCCTCTATGGAGATATGGCTGTTTTGTATAGAGCTCATGCCCAATCAAGGGCAATAGAAGAAGAACTAGTTAAAAATAATATTAGCTATCAGATATTTGGTGGAACTAAATTCTATGACAGAAAAGAGATAAAGGATATTTTAGCCTATCTCAAAATTCTTGTAAATAAGGATGATGATATAGGGCTAGCACGTATTATAAATGTTCCCAAAAGGGGTATAGGTTCAACGAGTTGGGCAAGGGTTGAAGGAGAGGCACTCGATAGAAGAATATCGACATATGATGTGCTGCCCTTTATTGAAGAAATACCTGGTCTTTCAGCTAGGGCTATAAAAAAATTACAAGGTTTTAAAGAACTAATGGAACAGTTTCATGAGGAATTGAAGACCTCCTCTGTAACGGAAATTACTTCCCAAATCTTAAATGAGACAGGCTATCTAGAAGCTCTTATAATAGAGGATACTGTGGAATCAGAAACCAGACGTGATAATTTAAGAGAATTTCTGAATGTAACTGCAAATTATGAAAAAAATAATCCTAATGGATCCCTGGAGGAATTTCTAGCAGAAGTGTCACTAGTTTCAGATTTTGATAACTATGTTGATGAGGCAGACAACTTAGTACTTATGACCCTTCATACTGCAAAGGGCCTAGAGTATCCAGTAGTTTTTATCCTGGGTATGGAGGAAGGAACTTTTCCTCATTTTCGTTCACTAGAAAGTGATCATGAAATGGAGGAAGAACGAAGGCTATGCTATGTTGGCATGACTAGGGCAGAAGAAAAGCTGCACTTATCCTTTGCAAAGAGAAGGTTCATGTATGGTGAAACTCATTCTAAATTACCTTCACGTTTTTTAGATGAGATTCCTGAGGAATACCTTGATAACCCAGTAAAAAAAGAAGAGGTACCAGCAAGTAATTTATTTACAAGCAGACCTGCAAAAGAAAAACCAAGAAATGATTTCATTCTAGGCGATAAAGTTTCCCATAAAAAATGGGGTGAAGGTGTAGTTGTAGGAGTTAAAGCTGGAGATACTGTGATTAAGGTGGCTTTTCCCGAACAGGGTATTAAAACCCTGGATATTAGCTTTGCCCCTCTTACAGTTTTACCCAGAAAGAAGTAAAATACATTGCCAAAATATCGAGGTGGTGCAGGTAATGGAAGAAAACAAAGAATTGGAAGAAATGAAAGAGTTAATTCATAAATTAAATGAATACAACTATTACTATTATACTTTAGATGCTCCATTGGTTAGTGACAAAGAGTATGATCTGCTTTATGACAAGCTTGATTTATTAGAAAAAAGAACCGGCATATTATTACTAGATTCTCCCACCCAAAGAGTTGGTGGAGATGTGTTGTCAAGTTTCACTAATCATAAGCACCTTACCCCTCTGCTAAGTTTAGATAAAGCAAAAGCCAAAGAAGATTTACTCAGTTGGGAAACAAGGATTAAGAAACTACTTGGTAATGAAATAGAAGTAGAGTATGTAGTTGAATTAAAATTTGATGGTTTAACTATTAGCCTAACTTATGATAATGGCATTCTTATGCAGGCAGCAACCAGGGGCAATGGTGAGGTTGGAGAAGTTATTTTGGAGCAAGTAAAAACAATAAAGTCAATTCCTTTAACAATAGATTTTAAAGGCAAATGCGAAGTCCAAGGAGAAGGACTCATGCGCTTTTCTGTCTTGGAAAAATATAACGAGACGGCAGAAGAGCCTTTAAAAAATGCTAGAAATGCAGCTGCAGGTGCTTTAAGGAACCTTAATCCAAAGGTAACTGCCAAGAGGAATTTAAGTGCCTTCTTTTACAATATTGGTTATTATGAAGGTATTAGTTTTTCTACCCATATGGAAACTTTAGAGTTTCTAAAGGATAACAGGATACCTGTCAGCCCATATATAAAAAAATGCAGTAATATGGAAGAGGTTATTGATTATTTATCACAACTTGAAAGAAATAGGAATACCCTTGACTTTTTAATTGATGGGATAGTTATAAAAGTAAATCAACTAGAACTAAGAGACCAACTGGGAAGCACAGGTAAATTTCCACGTTGGGCTTTAGCATATAAATTTGTGGCCGAAGAAGTTACTACTATTTTAAACGAAATTATCTGGAATGTTGGCAGAACTGGAAAGGTAACCCCTATTGCTTTACTTGAGCCAATTGATATTGGTGGTGTAACTGTACAAAGGGCTACCCTTAATAACTGGGAAGATATTTTAAGAAAAAGAGTTGCCATTGGTTCTAGAGTATGGCTTCGTAGGTCAAATGATGTTATTCCTGAAATTATGGGGCGTGTAGAAGAAGGTGAAAGTGAACACGAAATACCCATAGTGAAACCGAGCCAATGCCCAGCATGTGGAAGTATATTAATTGAAAAGGGACCAAATCTTTTTTGTGAGAATTCTCTCTCATGCAGACCACAGCTTGTCTCTAGAATCGTTCATTTTACCAGCAGAGATGCTATGGATATTGAAGGCTTTAGTAAAAAAACCGCGGAGCTCTTATTTGATGTGCTTGATTTAAGAGATATATCAGATTTGTATAATCTAGAATATCAAAAACTTTATGAGCTGGAAGGATTTAAAGAAAAGAAGGCACAAAATCTATTAGATTCAATTGAAAAGAGTAAGACACCCACCCTGTCATCCTTTATCTATGCTCTTGGAATTGATCATGTTGGCAAAAATACTGCCAGGGCATTAGCAGAACGATTTAAGAGATTGGACTGCATTATCAATGCAAGCTATGAAGAGTTAAGCGAAATACCCGACATTGGAGATGTTGTAGCTGCTAGTATAATTAATTTCTTTAAAGATAAAAGAATACGTCAGAGCATTGATAACCTCTTGGATAAGGGCATTTCGCCCCAGACTATAGAAAGTGTAACTGAAGGCACAAATGAAGAATTAGCATTGGCAGGCAAGAAATTTGTTTTAACTGGCAAATTAGATAGTTATACGAGGAGTGAAGCTACTGAACTTATTGAAAAAGCTGGAGGAATAGTTGTAGGCTCTGTAAGTAAAGCTGTGCATTATGTTGTTGTTGGTGAAGACGCTGGATCAAAGGCCGAGAAGGCAATGCAGTTAATTCAGGAAGAGAAAGCCCCCTCCCTGAAGATGATTAGTGAAGCTGAGTTTACAAAGCTATTTTACAACCAGATTTGAAAAAGAAAAATAGATAGTATAGAACCAAGGACTACCAACAAAAGGTTAAGGTTAAAATATGCCATTAATACAGCGGTAGCTGCACCAACCATGCTATAGGAAAGATTTCCTGTAGAGTAGAAGACTCCAGGTACAATTAAAGCACCAAGGACAGCATATGGAATATTGCTCAAAAATTCCTGTATTTTTGGAGAAAGCTTTAGTTCATGTAAAAATAATAGGGGAAATACCCTTGGCAAATATGTTACTAGTGTCATGGCCATAATTAAAAGAAAATATTTTTCCATTATTTTTTTCCCCCTTTAAAGAAAAATGTTCCTATAAATGCTCCTGTAATAGTTGCAAGTATTATGCTCCATCCAACAGAAAGATAATTGTATAGTACTATGTTAGTTAACCCTGCAATGATTGCAACAGAGGCTATTTTTATGGATTTTTTCATGCTAGGAATCAGCAGACCTATAAACATAGCGTAAAGTGCAATTCCCATACTAGACTGTAAGACAGGGGGCATACCTGCAGCAAGAATCACTCCAAGACCAGTACCTCCAACCCATGCTGCATAAGCTGTAAAATTAAGCCCTATCAGGAAAGGGCCACTTAATTGCCCGGGCTGTAGTGAAGCTAAGGAAAATGTTTCATCAGTTATTCCAAAACCCACTATTGCCAGTAGTCCATTTTTCATGGGAGCAAATTTTGTTACTAGAGAAGAACTCATTAGAAAGTGTCGAAAGTTTAATATAAAAGTGGTAACAACTATTTCTGCAAAGGGAACTCCCATGGCAATAAGGTTTATACCAACAAACTGACTAGCTCCAGCGAATACAAATAGAGACATGGATAAAGCTTGGAATAATGTCAATCCTGTTGCCTGGGCAAGAACTCCAAAGGTAATTGCAATTGGTATATAACCTATTGCAATGGGCAGAGAAGCAACAATACCATCCTTAAGTCCTCTCTGTTTAGAACAGATATCTAGTTCACTTTGCTGTATACTTTTTACTGTCATTTCTCTTTCCCCGCTCTCACTTCAGTATTCTTCTATGATACAACAAAACTACTACCCTTAGGTAGTAGTTTATTAGTTTTTTAAACTATTTCTCATAGATTCTGGTCTCAGGATAAACCAGAAAGTAGCCCCGCCTACAAAGCCACCTATGTGTGCCCACCAGGCAACCATCTGTCCGGCTCCAAATGCAGTTAAGCCACTTAGCAGCTGTAAAACAAACCAAAGCACCAAGAATAAAAGTGCGGGAACTCTAGCAATTGTAATGAAAAAGCCTATAGGTACTAGGGCTAGAACCTTTGCCTTGGGAAAGGCCAAAAAGTATGCTCCCAATACTCCTGCAATGGCACCACTAGCTCCTATAGTAGGGACAGTAGAGGTAGGATTAGTGATTATATGAGCTAAATTCCCAATAAATCCTACTGAAAGGTAGAAGAAAATATACTTTAACTTACCTAATTTATCTTCAATATTGTCACCAAAAACCCACAAATAAAGCATATTCCCGATAATATGTAATGGACTGCCATGAAGGAACATTGAGGAAAACAAGGGTATTACCCACAAGGGTTCATTAAGAAAAAGAGCTGGCAAAAAATTAGTTGTGTAAACCTGTGGGATTACTCCAAAGTTGTATATTAAAAGCGTTAGTTCCTCTTGTGGGAGACTTAACTGATAAAAAAATACTACTACGTTAATTAAGATCAAACTAACATTAACGATTGGAAAATTCTCAGCCTTTGTGCTATCTCGTAAAGGTATAATAATCTCACATCCAATTCTATTGTCTGATTCAAAGCTTCGTTACGCAACTATTTTACTATACTACTTATAGATGATACTAGTATTCCCAAAAAGTTCTCCTTAATGTTTCCCTTAGTTGCACCATAAAGCTTGTTTTGCTATAATTAATTAGATATTTTGTCAAAAAATAGCACAACTCTAGAAGGGGTGAAATAATGAGAATAAATAAAAAAGAAGTTGAACATGTTGCTTTATTAGCTAGACTTCAATTATCAAAGGCAGAAGCAGATAATTATACAGAACAGTTAAACTCCATACTTGGATGGGTAGAAAAACTAAATCAGTTGGATATTTCCGAGGTAGAGCCTACATCCCATGTGCTTCCCATGTCAAATGTTTTTAGAGAAGATAAAGTTACTACGTCATTTGGAATAGAAAAAGTGCTGGCAAATGCACCTGATTCTAAAGAAAACTTTTTTAGGGTCCCTAAGATTGTCTAAATAGGAGGTATGGGTATGGAGTTATATAATTATACCATCACAGAAATACAAGATAAATTAAAAAGTAATGAAATAAGCGTTACAGATGTTACAAAATCTGTTTTGAAAAGAATTGAAAAAAGTGATAGTAAGGTAAAAGCATATATAGAAGTTACTGGAGAAAAAGCACTTCAGGCAGCGAAAGAAATCGACGATGAAATACATAGTGAGAAGAAGCTATCTCCGCTAGCCGGTATTCCAATGGCTATAAAAGACAATATGTGTATAGATGGAATAAAAACCACATGTGGCTCCAAGATCCTTGAAAACTTTGTGTCTCCATATAATGCTACTGTTATAGAGAAACTTAACGCACAAAAAGCTATCCTTTTAGGTAAGCTGAATATGGATGAGTTTGCAATGGGTTCTTCTACAGAAAACTCAGCATTTTTCAAAACCTGCAACCCATGGGACTTAAAAAAGGTCCCGGGAGGTTCAAGTGGAGGTTCAGCTGCTAGTGTTGCATCTGATGAGGCTTTCTTTGCACTTGGTTCAGATACTGGTGGAAGTATTCGGCAGCCTGCTTCATTTTGCGGAGTTGTGGGACTTAAACCTACTTATGGCAGGGTATCGAGATATGGATTGGTAGCTTATGCATCATCCCTAGATCAGATTGGACCAATTACAAAGAGTGTAGAAGATGCAGCTATTGTTTTAGAAACTATTGCTGGACAAGATCCATTTGATTCTACTTCTGCTAATATTCCAGTTGACAATTATCGTAAAAATCTAAAAGAGGGTATCAAGGGTCTAAAAGTTGGCATACCCAAAGAATACTTTCCAGATGAACTTAACCCTCAGGTTAAGGATGTTGTGATGAAGGCTGCAGCAGATCTAGAGAGTATGGGTGCTTTAGTGGAGGAATGCAGTTTACCACATACTGAGCATGCCCTAACTGCATATTACATAATAGCTCCAGCAGAGGCAAGTTCTAATCTTGCTAGATTTGATGGTGTTCGTTATGGGTATAGGACTCCTGTTGCAGATGATTTATTAACCATGTATCGCAAGACACGTCAAGAAGGCTTCGGTACTGAAGTTAAAAGAAGAATTATTATGGGAACCTACGTTTTAAGTTCTGGATACTATGATGCTTACTATTTACGTGCCCTTAAAGTAAGAACACTTGTTAAAAATGATTTAAATAAGGCTTTCCAAAAATATGACTGTTTACTAACGCCAACATCCCCAACTGTTGCCTTTAATTTAGGTGAAAAGATTAATGATCCATTATCAATGTATCTAGCAGATTTATTTACAATACCTGCAAACATGGCAGGCATCCCAGCTATTTCGGTTCCGTGTGGTTTTAGCAATGGGTTACCTGTGGGACTACAGTTAATGGGTAAGCCATTTGATGAAAGTACAATTCTCAAGGCTGCTTATGCATATGAACAGAATAACAGTTGGTATAAAAGCAAGCCAAGTATAGAAGATTAATCAGGGTTGGGAGTGATGATAATGTATGAAACTGTTATAGGACTTGAGGTACATGTAGAATTAAAAACTAAAAGTAAGATATTTTGTGGTTGTAGTACTGAGTTTGGTGCCAAGGCTAATACTCAGGTATGTCCTGTTTGCCTAGGAATGCCTGGTGTATTGCCTGTCCTTAATAAAAAGGTGGTAGAATATGCGGTTTTAGCTGGTGTGAGCCTGAATTGTAAGATTGCAGGATATAGTAAGCTAGATAGGAAAAATTACTTTTATCCCGATCTACCAAAAGCTTATCAGATTAGTCAGTACGATTTGCCCCTTTGCCAGGATGGTTATTTAGAAATTGAAACAGAGAATACAGTAAAGAGAATTGGAATTACCAGGATACATATTGAAGAGGATGCGAGTAAATTAACCCATGAAGGAGATACCATTTCCCAATCAGAAACTACATTGGTTGATTTTAATAGAGGTGGCGTTCCATTGATAGAAATAGTTTCTGAGCCTGACCTAAGGTCTCCAGAAGAAGCAGTAGAATATTTGGCCAATCTTAAAGCAATTCTGCAATATATAGATATATCTGATTGTAAAATGGAAGAAGGTTCTTTACGGTGTGATGGAAATATATCCATTAGACTTCGTGGGTCAGAAGATTATGGGACTAGAAGCGAGATAAAGAATATTAACTCCTTTAAAACCTTACAAAAAGCACTAGAGTATGAAATAGAAAGACAGAAAAATCTCTTAAATGCGGGAGAAAGAATAATACAGGAGACTAGAACCTGGGATGATGGGAGAGGTATAACACTTCCATTAAGAAGTAAAGAAGAGGCTCATGACTATAGGTACTTTCCGGAACCAGACTTGGTTTCTATAAAGGTTGATAATAAGTGGTTAGATAGGATTAAACTTTCTCTCCCCGAATTGCCAGAGGCGAAAAGGGCCCGATTTATAGAAACATTTGGGCTCCCTGTCTATGATGCTGAGGTCCTTACTAAGGATAAAGGATTGGCGCAATACTTTGAAGAAGGTCTTAAGACCTATAATAACCCTAAAAAGCTTAGCAACTGGATAATGGCTGATTTTTTAAGGCTCCTCAATGTTGAACAAATGCCTGTTAGCAAAAGCTTAGTCAAACCAGAACAAATGGCAGAGTTATTAAATATGATAGAAAAAGGAATTATTAGTGGAAAGATAGCTAAAGATGTTTTTGAAAATATGTTTAAAACCGGAAAAGATCCCTATGAAATAGTAAAAGAGCAAGGGTTAGGTCAGATTAGTGATGAAAATAAATTAAAGGAAATAATAGATAAGGTAATTGTTAACAATCCGAAATCTGTTGAGGACTATTTTGCTGGAAAAGAAAAAGCATTGGGCTACATGGTGGGTCAGATAATGAAAGAAACTAAGGGTCAAGCAAATCCACAATTGGTTAATACCATTTTAAAAAGCAGTTTAAAAATTAACTAATAATATTTTTTCCTCTTATAATTATAGTGCAAATCAAAAATAATATTAACAGGATTTGCTTTTAAAAAATTATAGGAGGTTTTTCAAAGATGGTTGATCATAGGAAGAGTAGCTTTGCAGCTACAGATGAGAGACTAAAAGGGATGCGAGATGCTGATTACTATGGTGGAGTCGTTGTAGATCCCATGCCTGTTACACCAGGTGAAGAAATAACATTTTTATATTATGGATTATTAGCAAATGATGGGGCAGATCAGGTCTATATGCATTGTGGATACGGTAGCCCAAAAAACTGGAATCAAACTAAGGACATTAGATTGGAAAGGACCGCCAGAGGTTGGGCAAAGACTATTCCGGTAGAAGATAAAGATAGATTCAATTTTTGCTTCAAAGATAGTGCAGACAACTGGGATAATAATAATGGATTAAACTGGACATTTGAAATTCATAATGGATAAAAGCGAGGGAAACTTCGCTTTTTTTTTGCCAAAAAATAGGATTTGCCGGATAAAAAAACCTTCCTTCTCAAACAATATACTATACATGAGTTGGGAGGTTTGAGGATTGAAAATTCTAATGTTGTCATGGGAATATCCACCTCAAAGTGTGGGTGGTCTTGCTAGACATGTTAAAGATTTATCTCTGGCACTCGCTAATAAAGGTAACGAAGTACATATATTGACAAGGGGTGCTGAAGAAGCTCCATTTTATGAAGAAAATCAGGGAATCCATATTCACAGGGTATACTCACTTCCACTACAGACTCCAGATTTTATGCATTGGGTAAACCAATTAAACTTTGCTCTTGTAGAAAAAGGAGTAGAAGTTTTAAATGAAGATGGTTTTGATATTATTCATGCTCATGATTGGCTTGTAGCATATGTTGCGAGAGTTTTAAAACATTCTTATAAACTTCCTTTGATTGCTACTATTCATGCTACAGAGGCAGGGCGGAACCAAGGTTTACACTCTCCACTTCAGAATTTTATTCATAGTATTGAATGGTTTCTTAGTTACGAGTCATGGAAGCTAATAGTGTGTAGCAATCATATGGAAGGGGAAGTTAAAGGTTTATTTGGTATACCCCAGGATAAAGTTGAAAAGATACCCAATGGTGTCTATGTGAAGCAGTTTGCTGAAATACATAGCCAAAACATTGAATTTAGTAAAACTGTTCAAAATATCGTAAATGAAAATGAAAAAATGATTTTTTTCGTAGGCAGACTTGTCCGGGAAAAAGGAGTTCATGTATTGATTGACTCCATTCCTCTAATTATTCGTGAGGTACCAGATATTAAACTAGTTATAGCTGGATCTGGTCCCATGGAAGGGCAATTAAACCATCAAATTATAAGAATGGGCTTAGAAAAAAATGTAAAGCTTACAGGCTATGTAGATGATGATTTGCTCAAGCAGTTCTACAGAAGAGCAGATGTCGCTATATTTCCAAGTCTTTATGAGCCGTTTGGGATAGTTGCGTTAGAAGCAATGGCTTCAGCAACCCCTGTAATTGTTTCAGATACTGGAGGTTTAAGTGAAATAGTCAAGCATGGTGAAAATGGATTAAAATTTACTCCAGGGAATCCGAATTCCCTTGCAAATCAGGTAAAAGTAATATTAAGAGACGAGAAATTTGCACAAAAATTAGCAGGAACTGCAAGTGAAAATGTAATTAGCAAATATGACTGGTCATCAATTGCAGAAAAGACTCATGCAGTATATGAGAGTATAAAAGAAGAATATGAAAAGAGTGACTGGTACCTGGAAAAGAACCTACCAAAAAAATTAATTGTATCACCAACATTAAATGTATCAAGGAATACACCATCAAACTTACTAAATTAGGAGGTAGCTATTTTGAAGGCAATTATCATGGCAGGTGGTGAAGGGTCTAGGCTAAGACCATTAACCTGTGACAGACCCAAACCAATGGTTCCAGTAGGAAACAGGCCGGTAATGGAGTATGCAATAGAATTGCTTAAAAAGCTTAATATTACAGAAATTGGAGTAACATTACAGTACTTACCACAGCATATTACAGACTACTTTGGAGATGGAAAACAGTGGGGTGTCAACTTACACTACTTTATTGAAGATGTTCCTCTTGGTACAGCAGGTAGTGTAAAGAATGCAGGTTCATTTTTGGATGAGACGTTTTTAGTAGTTAGTGGAGATGCTCTAACAGATTTAAACCTCCAAGAGGCAATAGTTTTTCATAGACAAAAGAAATCGCTTGCCACCATTGTACTGACAGCAGTAACTAATCCCCTTGAGTATGGGGTTGTCATTACAAATCCAGATGGAAGTATTGAACGGTTTCTTGAAAAACCAGGCTGGGGTGAAGTTTTTAGTGATTGGGTAAATACAGGTATTTATGTTCTAGAACCAGAAGCACTTGATTATTTTGAAATGGGGCAGAAATTTGATTTTAGTAAAGATTTATTTCCTTTACTTTTAAAAAACAAGGAATCCATGTTTGGATGTTTGTTAGAAGGCTACTGGTGTGATATAGGCAATCTGGAACAATATTTACAATCTCATAAAGATATTTTAGCTGGCAAGGTAGATGTCAACCCCAAGGGCACCTTAATTAAAGGAACCCTAAATGGAGAAGTAGCAGCTAACAAAGCAAATTCTGTACGCATTAATGGGCCTGTGCTGATTGGTGATAACTGCAGGTTAGGAGCTGGTGTACGCCTTGAACCTTTTACTATATTAGGGGATAATGTGATAATTGAAGATGAAGTGACAATAAAGCGAACTGTAATTTGGAACAATGTATATATTGGTAAGAAGACATCTCTAAGTGGAGCCTTAATTGGCAATAGGGTTACGATTAAAGATAATGTTACAATCCTACAGGATGCTGCCATAGGTGATGGAACAAATATAAACTCAAGGAGCACAATTAAGCCCGGGGTAAAAATATGGCCATTTAAGACAGTAAACACAGGAGCAATTGTGTCAGAAAGCTTGGTCTGGGGAGAAAAGGCTAATAGAAACTTATTTGGAATTGAAGGAATTCCAGGATTAACCAACTGGGACATAACCCCTGAGCTTGCTGCAAAGCTGGGAGCGTCCTACGGTAGTGTTCTCAAAAAGGAGCATCAGGTAGCTGTTAGCTGTGATGGCAAGCTGGTAACTAAAATGTTAAAAGGATCCTTTGTTTCTGGTCTCATGTCCACAGGAGTTAAGGTATCAGATCTAGGAGATTTAACAATGCCCATACATCGGTTTGCTGTTAGGGGAATTGGCGCCCAAGGCGGGGTGCATATTAAGATTGATCACAATAGTCTAGATAAATGCTGGCTTCAGTTTGTAGACTGTAAGGGAATAAATATAAATAGAGATGTGGAAAGAAAAATTGAAGGAACTTACATAAGAGAGGACTTTAGAAGAGTCCAGGAAGGGGAGATTGGAGAAACTGTACTAATGCAGCACTCTATTTCTTCATACCTTGACAATCTAATGAATAGCATTGATTTTGATAAAATAGGGCAAAGAGATTTAAAACTGTTAGTAAATACCAGAGGAGCAGTAATGAAGAACCTCTTCCAGGAGTTGTCGAGCCGGCTAAAGTGTGATTTCCAATACGTTAATAATGATCATCTTGAAGATAAAAGCTTTAAAAAGCAGATATTAATGTCAGATGAAATGTCCAAGGAGATTACAGATACAGGTATGGATTTTGGTATTATTCTTGATGCAAATGGCGAGAGAATAATACTCATTGATAACCACGGCAGGCGAATTGATGAACATTTGTTTACTGTACTTATGGCTCTTGTGCTTTTTAAAGCAAATAAGGGGGGAACAGTAGTTGTTCCTGTAACAGCTTCGGAAACAATTGAGAAGATTGGAGAAGAATACAACGGTAAGGTTATTAGAACTAAAACGGCACCATGGGCAGTAATGAGTGAGCTCTTAAGAGAAGAGATCGCTAAATTACAAAAGCCCTATTCCCAATTTTTTATGCAAAATGACTCTCTTTATGCAGCAGTTATGCTGATGGATTTTATAGTAAAGGAAAATATAAGCCTTGCAGATTTAATAAACGAAATTCCGGACTTTCATTTAGAGGTGAAAACTGCTAATTGTCCATGGGAGCAAAAGGGCAGAATAATGAGGGCATTAATAAGTGAAGTCACGGAATATCCAGTTGAGCTAATTGATGGAGTAAAAATTAGACATGAAAAAGGCTGGGCGCTTGTACTACCCCATTGTGAAGAGCCGCAGTATAATATATACACAGAAGGCTTATCACAAGAGATAGCTGAAGAATTAGGTGTATTTTATCAGGATAAAATACAAAGAATGCTACAAACATAAAATAAAACAAAAAATAAAACAAAGGCTATGGATCTAATTGATTAATCCATAGCCTTTTAATATGTGAGAATAACAACAATCTATTACTTAACTACAGTAGATTTGATAATCTATCTTTGGAAATATATCATTTTCCTTCTCTATAGTTTCCAGCCATTTGGTTTCAACATTCCCTTCTTTTAGAGAATGCAATAAGCGATTGAAATTATCTAAATGCAAGATAATTCTTCTTTTAGCATAATCTACCATTGTACCTGTCTTCATTATAAAAGCCCAGTCTGAGCTTTGAGCTAGCAGGAGTTCCCTTGCTGCCTGATTGAGAATGCGTTTTTGTATACCTTGAGCACCTTTAGCTTGCTTTGCCACATGTTCCATTTGTTTTCCGGCTTTATGTAACAGGCGGTATATCCAATCATTACTTCCCTCAAGCCATACATCGTTATACCCTGAATTTCCCCAACTTGATGAACACGGTGTGCTAATTTGAATATTGTGATGTCTATCAAGATAATCACCAGGTGTTATTGTTTCAACAATATTTTGGTCATAATGTATTTTTTTAAGTAAGAATTCAAGCCACATGGGTCCTTCATACCACCAATGGCCAAATAACTCAGCATCGTAAGGACTTACTATAATAGGTGGAAGATCCATAACATGTGCATAGTGTTTAATTTGCTCCTGTCTATTAAACATAAAATTTCCAGCATGGATTGCTGCCTTTTCTTTTGCCCAATCGGGCTGGTAGCACTCTTTCCGATCTGTCTTACCGGTTATTCTATGGTACTTAAATCCTGTGTTAACCCTAATGCCGTCAGGATGAATATAGTTTTTAACGTAGTCATGTTCTAAATCATATCCAATGTCTCTATAATATTCTCTATAGTCACAATCACCTGGGTAACCCTCACTTGAGCTCCAAACCTGCTTTGATGATTCGTAATCCCTGGCAAAAGCTGCCACTCCGGAATGGGTTTTTATTGGAGCCAATGTACCATACTTGGGACGCGGACTAGCAAAAACAATTCCATGACTATCAACAAAGAAGTATTTAACTCCAAGATTGGCTAATTCATAATCTAAACCGCTATAGTAACCACATTCTGGAAGCCACATACCCTTGGGATAATGGCCAAAGTTTTCAGCAAAAGCTTCAGCACCGACTTGCAATTGTACTTTTACAGATGGATTGTGTATGTTCAATAATGGCAAATATCCGTGAGTAGCTGCACAGGTTATTAGTTCTAATCCACCAGCATTCTCTAAGTCTTTATAAGCCTTAATAAGATTTCCTTGGTATTTATCGTGATAAACACTATAAGCTGTATCTAGATTTTTCTTGTACATCTGGGCTACATAGTGAAAATCTGGCTGACTTGCTGTTCTATCTAATTCCAAATTTGCTAATTCCCTTGATTTATTTAGGTGATTAATATATCTTTCCTGCAATAATGGACTATTAAACATGGAAAGTAGCGGAGGACTTAAAGAGAGGGTTACTCTATAATCGATATGCTCATTGTTCAAACTTTGGAAGGCCGTAATGAGAGGAATATATGTCTCAGTAACAGCTTCGAAAAACCATCTTTCTTCCAGCATATTTTCTTGTAATGGATGATGTACATAAGGAAGATGGGCATGAAGTACTAAAGCTAAATATCCTTTAGTCAATTTCAGCATCCTTTCTATTTTTAAGTAACTCTTCAGAATTAATTCCTGTCAAAAGATCTGTTATATAACCTTTAGCCAAAAGTTCCTTCCATAATTCATCAACTGGCTGCCAGTTAGGATCAATGATGGGAGATGGTTCAGCAGAGGGAGTTACTACTATATTGGACTCAGCAAATATTTCCAATCCTTCTTCAGGAACCATTTTTCCTAGGTACACCTGCCATTGCGATTGTGGATCACCCACTTTAATATACCAACTATCGGCATAGTTATTGATGGGCAATAAATAGTCTTTATGAGTAGTCAAATTGACTAATTTTAAATATAAAGGAAAGTATTCCCAACTTCCTTCACCCCGCTTAGCCTTAAAATTCTTAATTGTATCTTGATGGATATGCCAATAGGTATAAAGGCAATAAGGGTTTCTCACTAGAAGTGTTATTTGCGTATGATCTTCTATATTAAATTCAATTGGACTAAATTCAATGGTTTCACTTCTTGCTGAAAGTTCTAAAGAAGCCTCAAAATCAGCCTGAGCATTGAAGGGAGATGTTCTGTTTATCATCTCTGAACTAGCTCTAAAACTGCTTTCTTCTTTGTCATCATCTTCAAATCTTCTACCCATGAAATTCTTTGCCTTATATGCTACATAGATAGTTAGAATTATAAGTAGCAGTACACTTATAATAGTCATAATATTTTCCATGCAAGATGCAGCTCCTTTGTATAATTTTTATTGGTACAATCTGTTACAGACTAATTGAAGTAACTAAAAATAGCGAAAATCTATAACTTAGTATGCCCTGATGACATTAGTTTATTTGTCTAAGCAAATAAACTAAATTGTAATTTTTTGCAAAGTAGAAACTAATCTCCATTAGCAAACATTAACTTCCATATTAACTTAAACGGTATATGTATCTTTTATAATCCAAATAAATACTATATACTATAATGTAGTTGTTTTCCCATAGGAAGGTGGCAGGTTGAATGCATACTAAGGAAAAAAAAGGTAAGTGGGGTATTCTAGATATATTACTGGTATTGTGTTTTATTTTTATTTTAACGAATATTTTCACTTGGTTAACCGCTGGTCTTATAGAAACTTTGGTCATTACCCAAAAATACCTTATAAGTACTGTATTTCAAACAACTGCTGTTATTCTAGCTTTAATTTATTTTAATATTATCAGAGGAGTTACCTGGAAGGAACTTGGTATAAGAGCTGAGGAGCCTGCCAGGATAATATTTTATGGTGTATTGGGTGGTTTCCTACTTTTTGGCTTGGTCGTTTTTGCGGGAGTAATAATGGAATTAGTATTCCCCGTTAGCCCTACATTACAACCATTTGCTAGCCTTGTGCTTGAGGCAAAAGATTTTAAAGATTTAATTGTTTTACTCTTTATAGGTTCAGTTCTAGCTCCCATAGGAGAAGAAATCTTTTTTAGGGGTATGGTATATCCTGTATTTAAGGAAAAATGGGGTTTAAAAGCTGGAATGATTGTCTCAGGAATGTTTTTTGCTTTGTTGCACTTTGATGTACTAAGATTCTTTCCATTATTGCTAGGCGGAGTAGGGTTAGCTTATATTTATGAAAAATCTAGGTCCTTGTTTTCCTGTATGTTAGCCCATGGACTTTGGAATGGAGTTATGATTATACTTTTATATGTTTCAACTACCTAAAACTACAGGACCTTAGCTTGTTCACTACATACTTGTATTTTTTGCCTTTTAAAGCCCTTATATGGTTCTTGTACAAAACAACGTTCATTTTTCCTACTAAAGAAAGTAAACACCTTTGCAAGATAAGGAAGATTACTTTCGTGGTTTAATAGCCTTATCTGTTTCTTTTCGATTTTATAAACAATATTTTGGTTTATAAAACATCTAGTATCTTTATTTGGCACAAAAAAACTGCCATCTCTCTGCATGTCATAGTTAAACTGGATAGGATTTTTTTCTCCTAAAGGAAAAATGAGAAGAGACACAATTAAATGGTTATTAAGATCGTCCCAAAGAAGATAACCTAGTGTTATATTAATATTCCTCAAGATGGGAATAGGTTTTTTTGTAATATTATCTGGAGCAAAAGTAAGGTCATGGTATCCATAGCCAACAAAATTTGTTTTTCTATCGTCGTAAATACTAATGTAGTAATAAAAATCGTCAAAAGAGAGTTCCTGCTTCAAAACCACTTTCCCTTTTATACTAGGATGATCTCTTTCAGAGGTCTTCCTTTCAATACTAATATTTAGTCTTGATTGCTTAAGCAATGCTTTTACGGATATATTTACATAATTACTAAGATAAGAGATACTTCTAAGTTTTACTGGGGATGGAAGAATAGAATTAAACAATTGATTATCTAATGGATTTATTGCATTAATCAATAGCTTGCGAAAAAACAATAAAATAAAAAAACAAAAAGTTAAAGGTAAAAGTAGTAACAAAGTAATAGATGTAATGGAGCCATTAATAGCAAATATTATGGATATAATCCACATGCTAAGGGTAATTACAATTGAGAAATCAATGTACCAGGTTATGGTATTGCTGGGACCATGGGGCAATATATAATGCATTTGATAACGGTTTATTAACTGAAATATTTCAGATGTTAAGTTTTTTTCTTCGTTAAAGGAAAGGTTAATAAGGTCTTCAAAAATTTCCTGGAGCCTTTCTACTCTCCTTTGCACAATCAATGATACAAAAATACTTGTAGATCCTAATAAACCAAGTAAAGTACCACTAATGGTTAAAAGGATTAATATGTAAAAATTTGTGTCAAACAATTAAATCTCTCCTATAATTCAAGATTGTGTCTATGGTTTTTTACATGGCCGGCTAGTTGATCAAGACCAATCTCCAGGGCTTTTGTTTCAGTCATTCTAAGATAATGCTGGAGCTTATCAGTCGGCAAACCCTCGCGGGCAGCTATTTTTCCCATTATTGCTATATAATCAGAAAATATGAGACATGCTTCGGTTAACTGTTTTTCTAATAGATAAAATCCAACAGGCTGGATACACTTACATATATATTGCCAGAGCATATCTGTAAAAGGAAAAGATGGTAGAAGACTGTAAACAAAGACACAGTTAATCCTAATTAAAAAGAGATGGGTACATTTCTCTTGATTAGCTTTTTGGATTTTGCGTAAATAAAATTTAAGGAGTTCATTAATACCGATTTTTGTATTATCTAGACTATTTCTATTTAGCCCATTAACTATAAGAGCAAAAGCTTCTGATAATGGTTCAAAGGGTAGCTTCTCTGATCTACTCAAATCATCTTCTAAAAGCTTGTAGCACTCAGCCAAATCTAAATAAGCCGTCTTCATATTATCTTCACTATCAGGTGACACTTCTACTTGAGCTAGATATCGTTGCAACTTTTCCAGAAAAAACGAAATACTATTAACTACCATGCTATACCTCCAGAAGGGTGACAGGGGGACGTTTCGTTTGTCTTATAAACAACAATTTAATTATTACATTATTAACTTTCCCCTTATTTTTTTACTAATACATAGGTACAACTTCAACCAACAGGATGTGATGTTATGGATAATTCTAGCATAAAGTTAAATATAACCGGCTTGACCCATGAAGGTAAAGGAGTAGGCAGGCATGATGGATTAGCTGTTTTTGTAAAAGATGCTTTACCGGGAGAAATTGTAAGAGCCAGATTACATAAAGTTAAGAAAAATTACGCTGAAGCGATTCTAGAAGAAATTCTGGAGGTTTCTCCATTTCGTATTGATGGAAAATGCCTTAATCACAAAAAATGTGGCGGATGTCAATTGTTACATTTAAATTACCGAGAACAGCTTAAGGAAAAACAAAATATAGTTATTAATGCATTACAAAGGATAGGTGGTTTTAGTAAGGTTACAGTTAATGAGTGTTTAGGTATGGACGACCCCTGGGGATATAGAAATAAGATTATTTTTCAGGTGGGCCGAAAGGAAGACAAAGAGAAGGGGCTTAAGTTAGGATTTTATGAGGAGAATAGTAATGATTTTGTTCCAGGTAAGGGCTGTTTACTTGTATCTTTAGATGTTAGAAGATTAGCGGATAAAGTAGAGAAACTTATAAATGTATATAACTTAAAGCAATTAAAAAGAATTTTGATAAGGCAGTCAACTTTCAATAAAGAAATATTACTGGGGCTTATATTTTCGGGAAAAACCCATGATAGATTTAAGCTAGAAAAAATGGTAGGAGAAATTAAAAATCATTCAGATAAACTTATTTCAATCATTGAATTTATAGTGGCAGACTCTAAGTTGCCTTGGAAAGCACAAAGTAAAGTTTTATACGGAAGAGATTATTTTATAGAAGAGCTTAATAGCAAACGTTTTATAATCTCAGCCAATTCCTTTTTTCAAGTGAATTCACTTCAGGCAGAAAAGTTATATGGGACTGTTGTTGAATTTGTAGGAACTGAAGATGCTAAAACTATTTTCGATTTATATTGTGGAACGGGTACCATCGCTATACAACTAAGTGACATGGCAGAAAGGGTCTATGGAATCGAGACTTTAGAAGAGGCATTAGGGGATGCTAGAAGAAATGCCGACCTAAACAAAACAACTAATGTAGAATTTTTATTAGGAAAAGCAGAAGTAAAAGCAAAGAAACTATTCGAAAAGGGTCTACAACCAGATGTAGTAGTGGTTGATCCCCCTAGGAAAGGCTGCCATCCTGACCTCCTAAATTCAATATTAACAGTTAATCCAAAAAAAGTTATCTATGTCTCATGCAATCCAGCAACATTAGCACGAGACTTAACGATACTTTCCCAATCATATACAGCAAAAGAAGTACAACCTGTAGACATGTTCCCACATACGGCACATGTGGAGACGGTAGCATTGATGTCAAAGGTTGAAAAGTAAAAGGCTCGAAAGTGTAGAAAACAAGGGCATTTGACGTTTGAGAGTACTTGCAGAATTGCGTCAAATCGCTTGTTTACGGGAATAAATCCACTTATCAAAAAGCATAAGGTTGTGTAGACAGGATTGCTTTTAGGTAGGTTGTGTAGATAGAAATGTTGTAAAAATAGGCTAATTAACATTTTTAAAATGTAGGTTAATGATAATTAGCCGAGCAACAATTATAGCCTGACGACCAGTGAATGTTATAGATGTCATCATTTTCTTTTATTTGCGTGTCTAAGGTATCAATTCTTATATACACAAGAGGGGTGCAGGAGTTTTCAGCTAGTCGCTTAGAATATGCTGATAATTTTTTGCGAAGTTCATTTTTGATTTGCGAACTGCCTTGATAATAAATTTATATATACAATATAGGTCTGATGTTATTCATGATAATACCTCCTTTGGTAGTATCACATATTAACTCTAAAGGACGGTATTATCAAGTTGTAGAATGAACAATAAGTTTGAATTTGTCATACTTCTGATTATGCTCATATCCTGTATATGAATAACAAGACACATGCCTTTTATTAATTACTTCAATAAACTACATCGGGTCTAAATTAAGACAAAGGTGGATCAGTTTTGATTGCTAGACGGCAAAGTTTGCATGAGGGCAAAGAAATGTTTAGGCTCACCGGTACTAAAATATTCATACCAAGATTCCAGTGTGTTTGATTGAAAAACACCTAAATGCTCAATAATTTGTTTGGCCCATAACAAAGCTCCGGTGGAACTTGCAGTAATAAGGTTGTTATCCGCTACAGATGGCTTGTCTATATAAAAACTTTGCCCTTTATAATCAGAAGAAACCATTTCAAGAAATCCCGGTCCATTACTGGTATGCGGACGGTTATTAAGTAGCCCAAAGTTGGCAAGCGCAGCGGTAGCTCCACAGATTGCACACACCATAGCGCCTAAAGAGAGAAATTCGCTTGCTTTTTCAATAATAGCGCTGTGCTTTGGGTCGTTCCATGTATCTGCGCCCGGTAATAGCAACGTGCTTGTTTGATCCACAACAATATCATCAATCAAGCAATCAGGAATTATTGTCATCCCACCCATTGTATTGATTGGTTCTTTAGAATAACTAACCGTTTTAATTGATATACGCTGTGCCTCCTTTTTGAAAAATCGACCAGAATTCAACTCCGAAGTAACATATCCCAGTTCCCAGTCGGCTAAAGTATCAAGAACATAAACATAGATTGTAAACATAAATTTCCTCCATTTTCATTGTTTTTCCAATTATTGTTTTTATGCTTCAAAGATGTGATTAGGTAATAAGTCGTTTAAACTAATGACTTTACTGCCATTGCTTTCGTAATAGCGTAGCATTTCTTCAATTTTCCTTTTATCATAACTGGTAATGCAATTTGATAGTACATTAACGCCATAATTTGCTTTGCATAAGTTGTAACAGGTTGATTTAACACACGCAACAGCATCTGCTCCTGCTATGTAGAAATCACATATTTCATTTTTACTAATAAAGTCTGCAAATTCTTCACTGGCTAATGCGTTTCCTTTGTATTTTGTAAAAACATTTTTTGATACTATTTTCAAATCTGAAGCTAATTCAGCCCCATACGTATTGGGTTTAAAAGTTCTCGTGCCGGCTGATAAATTTTCATGTCTTATATAAATAACATGAATATTATTATTGACTGCCCAATCAATGGCTCTATTGATATTTCCAATAATATCCTTGTAATTCTTTGTTATGTCATTTTGAATATCAATTATTACTAATGCTTTTTTCTGCATAGTGTCTCCTCCTGATAAGTAGATTGATTTGTTTGCTTTTTTATTGTATCATGTAATTGTTGACATCAGTGTGGCAACAATATATAACAATAACAAAATTTTGAATGGAGCTATCAGATGAAAGTTGACAGGCTTATTAGCATTATTATGATACTCCTTGATAAAGAGCGTATAGGTGCACAGGAATTAGCAGATATGTTTGAAGTTTCACCTCGCACAATCTACCGTGACATAGACACTATCAACATGGCGGGTATTCCTGTTCGCTCAATATCGGGAGTGGGTGGCGGCTTTGAAATTATGCCGAAATACAAAATTGATAATAAGTTTTTTTCAACTGCCGACCTTTCCGCTATATTGATGGGGCTTTCCGGTCTTTCAAACATGATACGAGGTGATGAACTGGCAAATGCTCTTGCGAAAATCAAGAGCTTTATCCCTGCCGACAGAGCGAAAGACATTGAAATAAAAGTAAATCAAATATATATTGATTTAAGTCCGTGGATGGGCAACAGAAACATACAGCTGTACTTAGAAATTGTCAAAACAGCTTTGCAGGAAAGCAGGCTGCTTTCGTTTGAATATGCAGACCGCTACGGAAATAAAACCACACGAATAGCCGAACCGTATCAGCTTGTATTGAAAAATAGTCATTGGTATTTGCAAGGGTATTGCCATAAAAGAAGTGATTATCGCTTGTTCAAACTATCCCGCATATCAAACCTACAAATGCAAGAGGAAACTTTTACACCACGAGATTATCAAAAGCCGATTTTAGACTTTACGGAAATTCTGGAAACAATGCAAACAAAAATCAAAATTCGTATTCATAAATCCGTGATGGACAGGGTACTTGATTTTTGCTCTTGTGAGGACTTTTCTCCAGATGGCAATGAGCATTACATTGTTAGTTTTCCTTTCATAGAGAACGATTACTACTACAATATTCTTTTAAGTTTTGGAGATAAATGCGAGTGTTTAGAGCCGTTATATATCCGCACAGAAATAAAGCGCAGAATACATGATATAGCTATCTTATACAAAAACTAAAACATGGATATTTTCATAGCAAAATAGAAAGGTGGCTATTCTGAGTTGATTTTAGCATCGCTACTGCGTAGGAAATATAAATAATCTCTCTACAACTTCCAATTTGCCTTGGGTTAGAATCATATTATAAAGAAGGTGGAATATGTCTGGAAACTCTAAAATACATTTCATACCTGCTATGCCTAAAAGGGAGAAAAGAGTTGCTATTTATGCTAGGGTAAGTACAAACGATGCGGAGCAATTAAAAAGTCTTGCTGTACAAGTATCTGCATTTACACGATTGGTAGCCTCCACTCCACAATGGCTACTGGTTGATGTTTACATGGATACAGCGTCTGGTAAATCTGGCACGGCAAGAAAAGAATTTGCCCGTATGCTTGAAGACTGTAAGGCACATAAAATAGAAATTATTCTTACGAAAAATATCAGTCGCTTTGGGCGAGATACCGTTGAGATGTTGGAGGCTTTAAATCAGTTAAAGGTTCTCGGTGTTCGTGTAATATTTGAACAAGAAGATTTGGATACTGCGAATACAGATAGTGACTTGATGATTTCTATTATAGAAGCAATTGCTCAATCAGAAAACGAATCAAGAAGTGAAAATATAAAATGGGGAATAAAACAACGAGCTGCCAATGGCAGTTCTAAACTTTACGATAGAAAGTGTTATGGCTATACACATGATTCTGATGGAAGCCTTATCACAGATGATATCGAGGCTAAAAATGTAAAAATGATTTTTAATCTTTATCTTCACGGCAAGAGCGTTCTTGGAATTCTTAAAGAGTTAGAACAGCGAGGGATCAAATCCCCTACCGGAAAAGACAAATGGTGTAAGCGTACCATTGATGTGATGCTGAGTAACGAGAAATATACTGGTACAGTTCGGCTTTTGGATTCCGATAAACATGAAGTTCAGTATATATCTGAGAATAATAATCCGGCAATTATATCAAAAGAAACGTTCCAAGCAGTGCAGATTGAAAAGGTTCACCGGAGTAATGTGACGCAAGTCGATAATGAAAACCAAAGGAAAAGCAAGAAATATAGTTCCAAAAAGTAAAATAGCCTAATCGGGATTGATTAACTCGACATGACAGAAATACTATTAAAACCGCTTAAGTACAGGGTTTTTACTGAAAAAAGTACAATGTGAAAAATAGCCTAAAAATTACATGTTGAGACGGTCTGTTTACTGACAAGAAAGTAAAGTATGCGAAGGATTGAAAACACTACGTTTTAAGAGTTCGAAAATATAAAATTAATTCTGTCCACTCGACTTTAGCCCTCGATAGACGTTCATGGGAACATATCGAGGCTTTTTTTATGGTGAAATTACAATTATAATTTGGCAGGGTAGAGTTGACAGACTAGATAATACCCATTTTTACATAGGTTAGGAGACAGGTTGGATAGAATACTCTAAGTTTGATCTAAATCCTTACCCTTCCAAACCTTGCGAAATATCAAAGAGAATTCCAATTAATACTTGACAAATAATACCTTACACTATATTATATAACTAAAGTTATATAATATAGTTTAAGGGGAGATTAACATGCCGCCAAAAACAAAATTTGATAAAAACGCTATTGTAGATGCAGCTTTAGAGATCGCAAAAGAAGAAGGTTTTTCCGGAATCACTGCCCGCAGTGTGGCGAAACGGCTTAATAGTTCGGTTGCTCCTATCTATGTCAATTTTGCTACTGTTGATGATTTAGTAGAGGCTGTGGTTCATCAGGTTTTTGCCATATCGGAAGAATTACTTGCAAAACAAAAAGGGCAAAGTATGTTTGAAAACATGGGGAAAGCCAGCCTGGCATTTGCCCGGGAGTATCCGATCTTGTTTCGGGAATTTTCAATACAGCCTAATCCATATATGGCTTCGTATGAAACCATAGAAAATGCCATGGTTGAGGCCCTGTCTGAAGATGAGGCTATGCGGGGTTGGACTCTTGAGGAACGTAAACGACTGCTTCTGAAATTGCGAGTTTTTCAAATGGGACTGTCGGTCATGGTGGCCAACGGTCATGTGCCCTCATGGCTCGATAATCAAGAGCTTGACGAGTTGCTTATGGAAGTAGGAGATGACGTATTGCTAGCGCATCAAATAAAACGAAAGGAGAATTTGTAATGAAAAAGATAGTTATTATTGGTGGAGGAGTCGCTGGATTAAGCGCAGGTATTTTTGCCCAAAAAAATGGTTTTGACAGCGTTATTCTGGAGAAACACCATACTTTAGGTGGAGAGTGTACCGGCTGGGATCGTCAGGGTTATCATATCGATGGCTGTATACATTGGCTAGTAGGCACAAAGGAAGGAACTCCTATCAAAAAGCTTTGGGAAACTGTAGGTGCTTTGGATGGAGTGGATATTTATGACCCCGAGAGCTTTATGGCTGTTGAACACGACGGCGTTACTGTACACTTCCATCGTGATATTGATAGAATCAAGTCGAGCTGGCTGGAGATATCACCGGAAGACAAAGACACCATAGAGGAGTTTTGCAAGGACATCAAGCAGTTGCAATCCTTTTCCCTTCCAGTTGAAAAGCCAATGGATATGATGAATATAATTGAAAAGATAAAGTATATCCTTTCAATGAAGGATGTTGGCCCAATCATGCAAAAATATGATAAGATCAGTGTCCAGGAACTCTCCAAGAAGTTCAAGCACCCGGCGCTGAGAGAAGCCATATCTTCCTTTATGCCGGAAGGAGAATACAGTGCTTCCTCAGTTATTTTTCCTCTCGGGACCTTTACCGGGGGGCAGTCTTCCATTCCTATTGGGGGTTCTAAGGCCTTAGCCATGCGCATGGTGGAAAGATATCTCTCCCTGGGTGGAACTGTCGAAGCCTCCAATGAAGTGGTGGATTTAGATATTGAAGGGGATACAGTACGGCGTATGAAATGTAAGAACGGCAAATCCTTCGATGCCGATTACGTTATTGTGGCCTGCGATGCCCAGGTGTTATATGAGCGGTTGCTAAAGGGACAATATCCTGATCCAGAGTTTCAGAAACGGTACAACAATCCCGAGGTTCATCCTTTGGCCTCAAATATCTATGTTGGAATTGGGTACGAGGGTACAATGGACGATATTCCCCGGACCCTTAAATTTCCTGTAGATTCACTGGATATCAACCAAAACCAGAAGCCAGTAGAGCATCTACAGATGACTCATTACGCTTACGAGCCAGGCTTTGCTCCAAAGGGACATACCGTGATAACCTTTGCCATTAATCAGTTCCAGGCGGAATTAGATGCGTGGGAAGTCTTGGCAAAAGACAGGGAAGCTTACACCTGGGAAAAAACCCGGATAGGTGAAGTAGTAATCCAGGCAATGGAAACTCGTTTTCCACATATGACTGGGAAGCTCAAATTACTTGATGTGGCCACCCCGCAAACCTACGAACGGTATTGCAACGCTTACCGCGGTGCCTTCATGGGCTTTTGGCCTACCATTCCCGGGAAGTCATTGGCTCACACCGGCTACATAAAGGGTCTAAGTAACATAGTCTTAAGTGGGCAGTGGTTGCAGCCACCAGGAGGGCTTCCCATAGCGTTGATTACTGGAAAAGACACAATTATGCGACTTTGTAAGAAAGTAAAACAGCCTTTTATTTGTGCTTAAATATACTTATCTTAAAATGATATAGAAACCAAGGAGTGATTATTGATGAGAAACTTACTATTAACGTTAGTGTTGTGCGTGGTGTTAGTCCTGGTTGGGGCGGTAAACGTCGCTGCGCAAAATCAAGTTACGCAGGGAGATAACACACAGACGAATGACCTAGAGAATTCCTCAGAGGCAATTATCGAAGATTTTTTCTCTAACATTACCCAATCTGTCGATGGTGCTATTCATGAGATTACGTCTATTTCAGGTAATGAGCTGTTTTTTTACCTGGGACGCCCCTTCATACCATTTATTAACTGGTACTGGTTCCTGGCAGCAAATTTTTTCTTTATGGTGATTTTTTTAGCCCTGGCCGTCCTAAATATTACTTTTTTCCCACGTAACGTCAAATTAGTGGGGCAGGCTATAACGACGGATCTTGGCCTGGTGTTAGGAAGGGGGCTTTTAGCTGCTATTCTGATGGGTCCCGCAATGCTACTTCTCGCAATTACAATTATAGGTATTCCTGCGGTAATGCTGCTCTTTGGGGCTGCTAGCATCATGGGTTATACTGCCATCGCTTGGATTATAGGTGAAAAGATGCTGAGAGGTAGCAACTCTATCGTCGCTACAGCAGTGGGAGTGCTACTTGTGGGAGTATTGACCATCGTTCCAGTACTAGGTTGGCTCCTTGCCTTGGTTCTTCTTATTGTTGCTCTGGGAGCAGTTGTGACCACCCGCTTTGGAACGGTTTCACCTAAGGGCAAAAAATGTGGTTGAGAATCTCAGTTAAGCAGATTTTGACATAATGCATCTACGGGTAATATGCCTGCCCACCCACAGCAGCCAAATTATATGGCTAGTGTGGGAAAATTGTTTACTTCAACAATTATCGGCATGGTATCTTTTGTCACTATTTGATATGTCACCAAAGCTTTCATGAATTTTAACAAGTCTTGGGTAGTAGCCACTACTCCACCACCGGAATAGTCAAGGCCGGCATACCCTTTAATATCATTTAATCTGGTTTCTTTAATAAAAAAATCAGCAGTAGGAAACTGGGGTTTTTCCGTTGGCTCGGAATAGTGATACATATATGAGTGCCTCATATCAAGAGATTCAAAAATGTATTTTGTTAATGCAGCATGAAATGGTTCACCGGTAATGCTTTCGATTATCAAACCCAACATCCCCGGGTTGGAAAAAGGTGCAGTTATTAAGCGGATAGATGGTATGGATATTGAATTATATATAAAAGAGATGCCTCCTTGGCTGCGATCAGGGTCAACAGCTAGACAACAACGGTATAGAGCATTTACTCATCTTTTAACTGTCACTTTAGAGGAAGAGAAAGTAGTTACCTTAAAGGCATTAGATGGAGAAATATATGAAATTGTTCTAAATGAAGAGCTTATTCATATTATTAATCCCGAAACAGCAAAAAGGGATGCAGTATCTCAATACACTCATAATATTAAAGGAGAAAGGCTTTCTTCAGGTATTGGCTTAATTGAAATCCCTACATTTCAAGGGGATAGAAGTAAGATGATCAAGGAGCTTGATGATGCATTAGGTAACCTTTTGGATGCTCCCGGAATTATAATAGATCTCAGGGGTAACGGTGGTGGTAGTACTTTTATAGCTCACCCAATAGCCGGGCGTTTTTTTGCGGAACCTTTTATTTATGGTGTAGAGTATTATAAAAATCGGTTGCCATTAAGAGGATGGGCAAAGGAGTATGAATTTGGAGTAAGGCCCCGGGGAGATACTTATGAAGGAGCCATAGCTGTTTTAGTAGACACAAGTAACATGAGTACGGCAGAAAACTTCATTGCTGCCATGAAAGATTCTGGGCGAGCTACAATTATAGGACGCCCTACCGCTGGCTCTAGTGGTAACCCTGTAACCTAGGTGGTCAAGCACGGTTTTCCACCGGAGATCTTCACAGGATAGATGGCCCTAGAATAGAGGGCGTAGGCTTTAAACCCTATATTTTGGTGGATTGGCAGATTGAAGATATTATTAAAGAAAGAGATCCTGATGTCAAGACAGCTGAGGACCACTTGTTGCAAAAGCTTTTTTCTACATTTTGAAAAGGATCAGAAGATATAACAAGCTTAAATAATATCTACTGTGTAATAAAAGACGGCGGTATTATTGTGCTCCGCCATCTTCATGGTAGCTTGGATTCAGTAAAATCTCTGTCAGTAGGTCTGGTTTAGTGTAATATACAAGAACATAAAGCAGATGTTTATATGTTAAAAAAGACACTTTTCCGGAAACTTTAATGGTATTGGAGGTATAAAAATGTTGAATAAAATTGAGGATGTTGAACTGAATAATTTTATAAAAGAATATGATAAGTGCTTTCTAGAAAGAAATATAGAAAAATTGAAATTATTTTATCCTGACGATAGTAGTGAATTAGTATATTTTGATAATCATAAAAATAATGATACATATTCGGTAGATGAGCATTTAAAATTATTAAATGATTTTTTTCAAAAAGGAAAAGAAACAGAATCAGGAGCAGTTGAAGAGCTGACAATGGAAAATGTTCATTATTTTAAGACAGAAAGTGCTGCTTGTATGTGTTTTTACGCTAGGTATAAGAGTTTTCCAAAACCAGCAGTAAGAACAACAATGTATTTAGAGAAAAATGGATGGAAATGGAAGATAAAGCATGTACATTGTTCATTTGAACCAGAAAAGTAGGTGAGCAAAATTAGGGCTTTGTTTGACTTACCGATATTGCAATATTACATTAATTGAGACTATGCCTGATTAGCTAGATACAGGATAGTTAAGTGTTGGATAGGCTACACTTAAATTGATTGACATGTTCCCTCATACGACGGTTTCTCTAAAAACAGCAAAAAACCGGTTGATATGTTTCCTCATACGCCGGGTATAAAAATCACCCTCTGACATCAATGCCATCAACTCGAGCCACGTTGAGACGGTCGTACTGCTGGAGAGAAAATAGCTTGAGAAATCAAGGGTTTCAGGGGATTATCATAAAGACAGTTTCATTTGCTTATAAAAGGATGTACATTGGCATTGGGTTATCGTTTAAGGTTTACTTCTTTAAAAATTGAATTATCTCCACTTTAATTATAAAATATAAAAAATTGTAAAAATAGACTATTTGTTCCCAGTTGCTACTGCTAAAATGCAATAGCACGTTATGCGATTTGTTGGAGGGGCATTATTATGGAATCCAAAGGAAATAATATGATTCCAGAAACAAAACTAAATGCAGTAAAAAAGCCTTAGAGGAGGAGGGAAACTAATGAGTTCCTTTGTGCTTGGTTTTCAGGATATTGACAAAACAAAACTCATGGTTGTTGGGGGTAAAGGCGCCAACCTGGGGGAACTTTCCAAGATTGAAGGAATACGCGTACCAGATGGCTTTTGTATTTCTACTGAAGCCTTTAAAAGAATTATTGGGGAAACGTTGTCGATTAACGAATTACTTGATCAGTTATCCCTTCTAAAGGTGGAAGACCGAAATAAAATCGGTGAACTTTGCGGTGAGATTCGTAGGGTCATCGAAGGGATAGCCATCCCTCAGGACATTAATGAAGAGATCACCCGTCACCTATCCAGGCTTGGAGAAAAAGATGCCTATGCAGTACGATCCAGCGCAACAGCAGAGGATTTACCGACGGCCTCCTTTGCCGGCCAGCAGGATACGTATTTAAACATTATCGGAAAAGAGGCAATCCTAAAGCATATCAGCAAATGTTGGGCTTCCCTATTTACGGGTCGTGCGGTAATTTACCGAATGCAAAACGGATTTGACCACAGCCAAGTTTACTTATCCGTTATCGTTCAAAAGATGGTTTTCCCACAGGCTTCAGGGATTTTGTTTACCGCTGATCCGATTACTTCTAACCGAAAGCTGCTATCAATCGATGCCAGTTTTGGACTTGGAGAAGCACTAGTCTCCGGCTTGGTATCTGCCGATTGTTATAAAGTACAGGAAGAGGAAATCGTCGATAAGATGATAGGAACCAAAAAAATGGCTATCTATGGACTTAAAGAAGGCGGAACAGAGACTCAGCAGATCCATCCTGATCAGCAAAAGACTCAAACACTTACTGATCAACAAATTTTACAACTGGCACGCCTAGGAAGAAAGATCGAAGCTTATTTCGGTTGCCCACAAGATATCGAATGGTGTTTGGCCAGGGGACATTCCTCCGACCTAGAAGCCGGCCAGTTAGATGAGGTATGTCCCCTTACCTTTTTTGTTGTCCAGAGTCGGCCAATCACTACTTTATACCCCATCCCTGAAGCGAATGATCAAGAAAATCACGTCTATGTATCTGTCGGTCATCAACAAATGATGACTGACTCCATGAAACCATTGGGAATGTCGATATTCCAGTTAACAGCTTTTCGACCCATGTATAAAGCTGGTGGAAGGTTGTTTGTTGATGTTACACATATGCTGGCTTTCCCTGAAAGCAGAAAAACGTTATTAAATACCATGGGACAACACAATCCGCTCATAAAAGACGCACTCATAGCCATAGTAGAGCGAGGAGATTTTATAAAATCGTTACCAGAAGATAAGAAAGAACAGAGTCCCAGTAAAAGCAATAAAGGTATTTCGTCTTCGGGGTCTCAAGCACAAATCGAAAACGATCCGACAATCGTTGCAGATTTGATAAAGAATAGTCAAACGTCGATAAAAGAGTTAAAACAGAACATCCAAACGAAATCAGGATCAGATTTATTTGATTTTATCCTAGAAGATATCCAGGTGTTAAAGAAGATTTTATTTGACCCACAAAGTTTAGGTGTGATTATGGCCGCTATAGATGCTTCATCATGGATCAATGAAAAAATGGATGAGTGGCTAGGTGAAAAGAACGTAGCAGACACACTTTCTCAATCTGTACCAGACAATATTACTTCGGAAATGGGTATGGAGCTACTGGGTGTCGCAGATGTGATTCGTCCTTATCCGGAAGTAATTGATTATTTACAACATGTTAAAGATGATAACTTTTTAGATGAACTGGTTAAGTTTGATGGTGGACAAGTTACCCAAGACGCTATCTATGCTTATCTCAACAAATACGGAATGCGATGTGCCGGAGAAATCGATATTACGAAAACTCGTTGGAGTGAAAAACCAACGACACTTGTCCCCTTGATTCTTAGTAATGTCAAAAACTTTGAGCCTAAGGCTGGCCAGCGGAAATTTGAGCAAGGGCAGCGTGTTGCTTTGCAAAAAGAAGAAGAGTTATTAGAGCGATTGAAGCAATTGCCGGAGGGTGAAGAAAAAGCCAAAGAAACCAAAGGAATGATCGACCTAATGCGGAATTACCTCGGTTATCGTGAATATCCAAAATACGGCATGATTAATCGCTACTTTGTTTATAAGCAGGCTTTAATGAAAGAAGCCGAACAACTCGTACAAGTGGGCGTTATTCATGAAAAAGAAGATATATACTACCTCACCTTTGAAGAACTTCGCGAAGTCGTAGGCACCCATAAACTGGATCGCCAGATCCTTAGGATTCGAAAAGACGAGTACAAATTATATGAAAAATTAACTCCCCCCCGGGTGATCACCTCTGATGGTGAAATAATTACAGGTCAGTACCAACGAGAAAATCTCCCAGCCGAAGCTATTATAGGTTTGCCTGTTTCTTCCGGAATTATAGAGGGACGGGCACGTGTCATCTTAAACATGGAAGATGCTTATCTAGAAGATGGAGATATATTAGTCACCTCCTTTACTGACCCTAGCTGGACACCATTGTTTGTATCCATAAAAGGTCTAGTCACTGAAGTTGGCGGACTGATGACCCATGGAGCAGTTATCGCCCGTGAATATGGCTTGCCAGCAGTTGTCGGAGTGGAAAATGCCACCAAACTGATAAAAGATGGGCAACGAATTCGCGTGCATGGAACAGAAGGGTATGTAGAAATCCTATAATGGGGAAGATGTTGTCTTCCTCCTGAGGAGTAAAATAAAAGATGAAAGCTAGGAAGGCGGCCCAATCAGGGTCGCTTTCTCAGAAGGAAAAAAGTAATTACATGAGCAAATTCATTATGTTGTCAATAGCTAAAGATTAGTCCCCCAGAATTTCACATAACTTTGTTGAAAATTCAAGCAGCAATACGTTTAGATTTGTTCAATCGGTCTACGGCCAATTTACAAAGAGTACACTTAGGGTATGCGATACCATTTTGGCGGAAACTAATTTATAGCTTCTGAAGTATTTATTTTACTAAGTCGTATTGATAGAGAGGAAATAGGTTGATATAAGGGCATTGAAGAATTTTAAGTTAATATTGAATAGTATTTTCATGTTCTCTCTAACTTATGGTTTGGGGGAATTGTTCTTTTATGGGGTCGTACTTTTACGCATAAAACAAATAAGCGAAAAGAATAAGCTTTTTGTGTACTGTTTATAGTAATAAAGGAAAACGACCCCCTTATAAGAAAAAATTTGTTAGGCTCACTACTTTATTCTGTTAAGTTGTTGTATACTAATGGTATTTATAAAAATGATTTCTCGTTTTGTTAAGTATGTTTTGTCTTAACATAAGAGTTTTTTTATACTTTATATTTAATTGGAGTGATTATGATGAATTGGTTAAGGAAGTTTATGGTTGGGAGATATGGAGGGGATCAGCTCTCTATTTTTTTATTTGTGTTATCAATAGTTTTAACATTGATAGGTCAACTTGCTGAAATACCAATATTAATGACAATAAGTTATATTCCTTTATTTGTGGCTATCTACAGAATCCTTTCAAACGACGTGCAAAAGCGCAGAATGGAGAATTATAAGTTTGCCATGCTTGTAAGTCCTATTTACTCTAAGTTAAAAAAAGCCCAAAATCGTATTAAAGGCTCAAAGACACATAAATATTTTAAGTGTGCCAAGTGTAAGACGATTCTGCGGGTTCCAAAAGGCAAAGGAAAAATCTTGGTTACATGCCCCAAATGTAAAACAAAGTTTACTACAAAGAAATAAGAAAAATAGTGTTTAGCAAAACTTAATGCAATAGGGAGAGGTTAGCTGTAGATGAGACTAATTAAGAAGTTATCAGGGAAAATTTTATATGCAATAGCTAGGACATTATCTATAATAATGGAAATTTTAATACAGCTAATAGAAACTGTAGTGTTATTTGTAAGAAGTGTATTTAAAGGTTGTGTAGCTTTAATAAGTATGGGTGGTTGTTTATTGTTTTTCTTGATTGTTGGTCCTTTGGGTTTTAGGATATTAATGGATCCTGTTACGCTATATACTATATTGTTCTTATTAATATTGTCAACAATTGGTGTTAAATTTGTATATTATTTGAAGTATCTAAAATTTATTACAACCGGATTTCTATTTAATCTTGCCAATTACCTTATGGATGGGATGAATTATCAATATAAATCTTTAAGTGAATACAAAGTGGCTTACAAAAAAGCAGAAGAGGAAAGGAAAAGAAGAGAACAACAACGTTATTATGAGCAGCAAAGACAATGGGGAGAACGAATTAAACAACAATGGCATCAACAAAATTCCCAAAGATGGCAAGGTAGCAACGGTGATTATGGTGGCCAGGGTAGTTTCCAGTATGGTTATTTAAATCCGAGTGCTGAGTTTAAAAATAAGTATGAAAGAAGTTCTGATGTTTTAGGTGTGTCATATGATGTAGATAAAAATCAAATTAAATTGGCATATAGAAGAAAGGCAAAAGAGTATCATCCAGATCTGAACAAAGTTCCAGGTGCAACAAAGATGTTTCAAGAAATCAATGATGCATATGAGTTTTTGAATGATGATAATATACAAAGGTATAAAAATGTTCAAAAGAATGAATAAACGGAAAATTTGGCGGTTGGGGTGATTCACCTTAACCGGTTTTTTTATAATAGTTATATTTGTTGTGATGTTGCAATTAACGGTAAACAATCAAGAGGTATTAAAGGGGTATGTTTGTTATTAAAGAGTATCTTGTCGAAGATAGTGATAAATCGAAGGGGAGAAGAAGGAGAATCAAAAACTACAAAGAATATAGGATATGCAAGATAATGGAAAATGTGAATAAGATAGACTAAAAAGTAGTTTTAATTTTTAGGAGTGATTATACAATGAAGGCCTTAGTAAAAAAATATTCAAAGCCTGGTCTTTGGTTGGATGAAGTAGAAATACCTAAGGTTGGTAAAAATGATGTATTGGTAAAAATAAAGAAAACAGCAATCTGTGGGACAGATGTTCATATTTATCAATGGGATGAGTGGTCACAAAAAACTATACCAGTACCAATGATCATAGGCCATGAATTTGTGGGTGAAGTAGTGGACTTTGGGGAAAATGTACATGATGTAGAAATCGGTGAAATTGTATCAGGTGAAGGACATGTGGTTTGTGGACAATGTCGTAATTGTTTGGCTGGCAGACGCCATCTCTGTAATAAAACTAGTGGGATAGGTGTCAATCGCCCTGGTGCATTTGCAGAATACCTGTCCATACCAGTAACCAACATATGGCGCTGTGATCCAAAAATTCCTCTAGATGTGCTGGCTTGTTTTGATCCATTTGGTAATGCAGTACATACTGCCCTTAGCTTTGATGTTCTAGGTGAGGATGTTTTAATAACAGGTGCTGGACCCATTGGAATTATGGCAGTAGCAGTAGCCAAACATGCTGGTGCACGATACATCGTGGTTACAGATGTGAATGAATATCGTTTGGATTTGGCTAGAAAAATGGGAGCCACCAGAACTATCAATATCAAGGAAAGTAGTATTGAACAAGCCTTTAAAGATTTAGGTATGAAAGAAGGTTATGATGTTGGTATGGAAATGTCGGGCAACGCCTCAGCTTTTCAAAATCTTATCCAAAATATGTGCCATGGGGGTAAAATTGCAGTCCTAGGGATTCAACAACCAGACACCATTATTGACTGGAACACCTTGGTATTTAATGGCTTGACAATTAAAGGGATTTACGGACGTGAAATGTATGAAACTTGGTACAAAATGACATCTATGATTCAATCCGGTTTAGATATTACTCCAGTCATTACACATCATTTTCATTATACGGATTATCAAAAGGCATTTGAAACAATGGCTTCTGGACAGTCAGGAAAAGTTATTCTTGAGTGGAGTTAGTATTAGAAAAGAATGATTGCTATATAGGAGGTATAAACAAAATGAATGAAACCTTAAACAAGGTGTTAGGAGAAAAAATTGCAGACTTACAGGAACAAAAATTATTTAGAGACCTTAAGGTGATAGAGAGTGCTCAGGGACCTAGAGTGATCATTGCCGGAAAAGAAGTAATTAATCTCTCATCAAATAATTATCTAGGACTGGCAACTCACCCAAAAATGGTTGAAAAAGCAGTAGAAGCAACCAAGGAGTTAGGTGTAGGTTCGGGTGCAGTTAGAACAATAGCTGGAACATTAAAAATCCATCAGGAGCTAGAAGAAAAGCTTGCAAAATTTAAGCATACAGAGGCAGCCTTAGTTTTCCAATCTGGCTTTACATGTAATATGGGAGTGATTGAGCCTCTACTTTCAAAAGAAGATGTTATTATAAGCGACGAATTCAATCATGCTAGTATCATAGATGGTATTAGACTAAGTAAAGCTGCTCGTAAAATATTCAAACATAGTGACATGGAGTCTTTGGAAGAACAACTCAAAGCATCAAACAGTTATAGGTTGAAATTAATTATCACAGATGGAGTATTCAGTATGGATGGTGATATAGCTAAACTACCAGAAATTGTAGACTTAGCTGAAAAATATGATGCTTTTGTAATGGTAGATGATGCACATTCAAGTGGAGTTTTAGGATCTAATGGCAGGGGTAGTGTAGACCATTTTAAACTTAATGGAAGAGTAGATATCCAGGTAGGCACTTTATCTAAGGCAGTAGGGGTATTAGGTGGTTATATTGCAGGAAGTAGAAGGCTAATAGATTTCCTAAGACATAAGGGGCGTCCATTTCTTTTTAGTACTTCTCATCCACCAGGAGTAGTGGCAGCTAATATTGCAGCTATCGATGTACTTTTGGAGGAACCAGAATTGATTGATAAGCTATGGGAGAATACTAGATATTTTAAGAATGCATTAGATCAGTTTGGATTTAATACTGGGAAAAGTGAAACTCCTATAATCCCAATTATTGTTGGTGAGGGTGCCTTAGCTATGTCATTAAGTGATGCTTTATTAGAGGAGGGGGTGTTTTGTACAGGAATTGGCTTTCCTACTGTCCCACAAGACAAATCACGAGTACGTACGATTGTAACTGCTACTCATACAAAAGCTGATCTAGATAGAGCAGTAGAGGCTTTTGCTAAGGTAGGTAGAAAGCTTGAATTATTTTAAACTAGCAGCTTAAATTAATAGTATGAGTATTTTGAAAAAAGTATTGTTAGATTATGGAATGTGCATTATAATTGGAAATATATAGTTATATATTTATATCCTGAAGTAATAAGTACATAATGTTCTAAAAAAATGAGGGGGTTTTCTATTTGAAAAAGTATTTATTGATTTTAATGGTAATGCTTCTAGTCTTATCATTAGGACTTGGCGGATGTGGTAGTCCAGCAGAAGAAAATGAGGGAGAAGAAGCACCAGAAGTAGTAGAGGAGGATGTAATTAAAATTGGAGTATTCCAACCTTTAACTGGTGCCAACGCTGCCGGTGGTGAACTTGAGGTAGAAGGTGTTGAGTTAGCAAACGAGTTATACCCAGAGGTATTAGGTAAAAAGGTTGAACTTGTTGTTGTTGACAACAGATCTGATGTTCAAGAAGCTGCTAGTGCTGCAAACAGATTGATAGAAAGAGATCAGGTTACTGCAATTATAGGAAGTTGGGGTAGTGGTTTTTCTATGGCAGCAGGAGATTCTGTTAGAGATAATCAAATACCAGCAGTAGCGGCATCTGCTACAAATCCTTTAGTAACAGCAGGGAACGACTATTATTTCAGAGTATGCTTTATCGATCCTTTCCAAGGAGTAGTTATGGCTAATTATGCATATAACAATCTTGGTGCTAGAAAAGCTGCTATTGTTCGAGAGATTTCTAATGACTATGCAGTTGGACTAGGAAAATTCTTTGAAGATGCTTTTATTGAGTTAACTGGAGATCCTGATTCAATAGTGGCAATCGCTGATTATCAAACAGGTGACCAAGATTTTACTTCACAATTATTGAATGTAAATGCTCAAAATCCAGATGTCATCTTTGCACCAGGGAACTTTACTGAGTCTGCATTAGTTGTTCGTCAAGCCAAAGAACAGGGGATTGATGTTCCGTTTATCGGTGGAGATACCTGGGAAACACCTGAATTTATTGATATCGGTCAAGAGCATGTTGAAGGAGTTGTATTCTCAACCTTCTTTACATCAGAAGTACCGATTACTGCAGAATCAGAAACATTCTTAGCAGAATATAGAAGCAGATACGATAAAGAGCCTGCTGCTGTTACAGCACTTGGATATGATGCTTATATATTAATCCTTGATGCTATTGAGAGAGCTGGCGAAGTAGATCCTGTAAAAATTAGGGATGAGATTGCTAAGACATCTGGTTTTGAAGGTGCGGCAGGAATCATTACCTTGGATGAAAATGGAGATGCTGTAAAGAGTGCTGTTATCAAAACAGTTAAAGATGGTAATTTTGTTTACATGGATACCGTTGAACCATTTTAGTATAACAAATGATGTTGTGCTTCTCTTCAATTAGGTGGGGAAGCACAATGATCTTCAATATATTGCTAAGACTCCCACTTTACCAAAAGTGCGGGTCTTAGCAATATGTCTTTGATAAAGTAAAACTTTTAACAGATAAACGTAATTAAAGTCAGTTGAAGTAAAATCCCCCTAAACTAAGTCTCATTTTATGCAAATTAAAACTAGGTGGTGGACTTATGACTTTTGATTTATTTCTGCAATATTTAACAAATGGAATTTCATTAGGAAGTTTGTATGCACTTATCGCCATCGGCTATACCATGGTTTACGGCATACTTAAGTTAATTAACTTTGCCCATGGTGAAATATTCATGATGTCAGTGTACTTTGCTTTTTATGGAGTTGCAGTTTTTAGCATGCCTTGGTATGTATCTGCTATTGTTGCCATCGCCATAACGGCACTTTTAGGTATGGGGATGGAGAGAGCCGCATATAAACCTCTTAGAGAATCTCCAAGAATTACTATTATGGTATCAGCTATTGGAGCATCCTTTTTTTTGCAAAACCTCGCTGTTGTTTTATTTGGTGGTAGACCAAAAGCTTTTCCAGATATAAGCCTTTTGACAGATATTATGCATGTGGGTGCTGTAACCTTTCAAAGGCTAACCGTAATTATACCAGTTGTAACAACTATTTTATTATTTATGTTGCTTTATTTAGTAAATAACACAAAAACAGGTATGGCTATGAGGGCGGTATCAAGGGATTATGAGACAGCTAGACTTATGGGTGTAGATGTCAATAGAACCATAACTATAACATTTGGAATAGGTTCTATACTCGCTGCCATAGGAGGAATTATGTGGGGAGCAAAATTTCCGCAAGTTGCACCTTTTATGGGAGTAATGCCAGGGCTTAAATGCTTTATCGCTGCAGTTGTAGGTGGGATAGGCAATATTACAGGTGCAATAATAGGTGGGTTAATTTTAGGTATTGGTGAAATTATGCTAATTGCTTTTATACCCGATTTGACTGGCTATCGTGATGCCTTTGCATTTATTTTGTTAATTGGAATTTTATTATTCAGACCTACTGGCATCATGGGCGAAAAAATATCGGAGAAGGTGTAGACTATGAAAAAGAGGGATACTATCTTAACCGTCCTATTTATTGCTTTGTTAGCGGTATTTCTTTGGCAAGCTGGGAACCATCTTGATTCCTATAAGATAAGAATATTGAATTTATGTGCTATATATGCAATTTTGGCGCTGAGTCTAAACTTAATAAATGGATTTACTGGACTTTTATCCTTAGGACATGCTGGATTTATGGCGGTAGGAGCATATACAACTGCGCTACTTACTATGTCTGAAGCTACAAAAGAACAGAATTTTTTCCTTGTGCCTATAGTGGAACCATTAGCCTCAATTACACTTCCATTTCTTTCAGCTTTAATAATAGGAGGATTATTATCTGCTTTTGTAGCCTTTTTAATAGGTGCTCCAACTTTGAGACTCCGAGGGGATTATTTAGCTATTGCGACATTAGGTTTTTCTGAAATTATAAGAATTATATTTACAAATACACAAAGCATAACCAATGGACCCTTGGGATTAAAATCTATTCCGAATAATACGAATCTTTGGTGGACCTTTGGACTAGCACTTGCTACTTTTATTTTGATAAAGGCATTAATAGATAGCAGCTACGGTAAAGCACTTAAAGCTATACGGGAAGATGAAGTTGCAGCTGAAAGTATGGGTATCAGTCTCTTTAAACATAAGATGATTGCCTTTATGATAGCTGCTTTTTTTGCTGCCGTAGGTGGTGGGTTATTAGGAAGCTTAATTGGTGCTATTAATCCGATTATGTTTAGGTTTATATTAACCTTTAATGTATTGCTGATAGTTGTAATGGGTGGCATGGGTAGCATGACCGGATCTGTTATTTCTGCCTTTGTTGTAACGTCAGGGTTGGAGTATTTAAGGGTATTAGATGAAAACATCAATCTAGGATTTATCAAACTAGCTGGTATTCCAGGACTTAGAATGGTTGTATTTGCAGGACTACTTATGATTGTAGTTATATTCTTTAAAAATGGATTAATGGGAACTAGGGAATTTACTTGGAATAAACTCATTAACTTCTTTACTATTAAAAAGAAGTTTAGAAAGAAGGAGGTGGGACAATAATGGCAATATTAAAAACCGATGCAATAACCATGCGGTTCGGCGGACTAGTTGCTGTAAATGAGTTTAGCTTGAATATTGAGAAAGGTGAAATAGTTGCTGTTATTGGTCCTAACGGTGCTGGAAAAACTACTGCCTTTAATATGATAACAGGAGTATATTGTCCTACACAGGGAGATATATACTTTGATGGGAAAAAAATAACTGGGTTGAAACCCCATACCATTACAAAATATGGCATGGCTAGGACGTTTCAAAACATTCGACTCTTTAAGGAACTAAGTGTGTTGGATAATGTAGTTATTGCAAATCATCTTCATTTAAAAGCAAATTTACTACAATCTATTTTAGGTAACACCTATCCCGACATTTTAGATAGGTTTTGGCAGCCTAAATACAAAAAGGAAGAAAAAAGGATTTTGGAAAAATCTCATATGCTTTTGGAAAAGGTAGGCTTAATTAATTTTATTGATGAAAAAGCTGATAGTTTGCCCTATGGTCTCCAGAGAAAGCTGGAAGTAGCTAGAGCCTTAGCTACCAATCCAAAGCTATTATTATTAGACGAACCTGCAGCTGGGATGAATCCAAAAGAGACTAGTGATTTAACAAGCTTTATAAGACAAATAAGAGATGATTTTGATCTAACAATCATTTTGATAGAACATCATATGCAGGTTGTTATGGATATCTCTGATAGGATATATGTTTTAGACTATGGAATTAATATAGCTGAAGGCAATCCCTATGATATACAAAACAATGAAAAGGTAATACAAGCTTATTTGGGGGTGGCTGACGATGCTTAAAATAGAAGATTTAAGGGTTGCTTATGGAGGTATTCAAGCTTTAAAGGGCATAAGCCTTGAGGTGGAGGAGGGGAAAATTGTTGCCCTAATTGGTGCCAATGGTGCTGGTAAAAGCACTACCCTTCGTTCTATTGTAGGTTTAGTAAAACCTCAAAGCGGTAACATAATCTATCGTGGTGAAAACCTATCTAAGGTAGAGGCGAAGGATATGGTGAAGAGGGGTATTACTTTAGTGCCAGAGGGCAGAAGGGTTTTTGGTAACTTAACAGTACTGGAAAACCTAAAAATAGGTGCTTACTATAGAACAGATGAAGCAAATATTAAACAAGACTTAGAATGGATTCATTCCTTGTTTCCAATATTAAAGGAGAGATCATGGCAACAGGCTGGAACCTTGTCTGGGGGAGAACAACAGATGCTAGCGGTAGGTAGAGCCTTAATGTCGAGACCCAAGCTATTAATGATGGATGAACCATCCCTAGGATTGGCACCATTAATTGTTAAAGAGATTTTTAATATTATACAAAAAATTCATAAAGAAGGAGTTACTATTCTTCTAATTGAACAAAATGCTAATATTGCCTTGAAAATTGCAGATACGGCATATGTTATGGAAACTGGAAAGATTACCATACAAGGAAACGGTAAGGATCTTTTAACAAATGAGGATGTGAAAAAGGCTTACCTTGGAGAAAGTGTACACAGTTAAGAAAAGAATCTCTAAATTCTCTGTTGAGAGTTTAGAGATTTTTTAATCAATGCAATTTAGAAAGAATTTTTTCCTTCTAAAAGTCCGACATTTTATCTTGACTATTAGGTTAAAGTATAAAAGGAAATACTTATACAAGAAAATAGGGTGGTATATTTATGAGAGTTAGGCTCGGTTACGTTGCAATTGCTTTAGGACTTCCTAGAGTTACTTCATCTAGTAATGTGACATATACATACTATCAAAAATTAAATACCGAAGGAAAAATAAATAAACTTAAGCAAGTTTCAAACTCTAATATTGTAGCCTTAAAAAAGATACTGGAATATAATATTAAAAACAATGTTCATTTTTATAGAATAACCTCCTCTCTTATTCCGCTTGCAACTCATCCAGGCGTAAACTGGGATTATAGAACTATATTTAATGTGGATTTTAAGCTCCTTGGCGATATTATAAGAGATAACAATATGAGAGTAGATACCCATCCAGATCAATTCAATGTAATAAACAGCGTAGACCATAAGGTAGTAGAAAATACTAAGAAGAATTTATGGTTCCATGCTAATCTATTTAAAGATATGGGATATTCCATTGGTAAGATGGTACTTCATTTGGGAAGTGCTGCAGGAGGTAAAGATGCAGCACTTAAGAGATTTGAGGATAATTTCAAGAACTATCCGGATGAAATTACATCTAAACTGATTCTAGAAAATGATGATAAAACATTTACTGCCAAAGAAACTCTTCAGTTATGCAAAAACTTAGGCATTCCTATGGTATTAGATGTTCATCATCACAAATGCAATAATGGTGGTGATAATGTTGTAGAAATATTGCCTGATATTTTTGATACATGGAATGGTGAAGTACTTCCGCCGAAGCTTCATTTTTCAAGTCCTAAAGATAGTCCTAAAGATCGACAGCATACAGATTTCATTGATGGACATAACTTTGTGGAATTTATAGAGTGCTGTAAACCGTTCAATAAGGATATAGACATAATGATCGAAGCAAAAAAGAAAGATTTTGCTTTATATGATCTTGTACATTCGATAAAGAATTTAAGGAAGGATTGGAAATGGATAGATTCTTCTACATTTGAACTTTAAAATTATTTAGTGCTGGAGGATTTCAAACTAGGATATCCTTCCTACTGATGATTGTCCTTTAGTCTAAACCTTTATAGATGAAATATTGAAAAAATTAAGAGGAGGATATATAGATATATGACGAACAGTAAAGAAGATATTAGAGATTTTATAAGAAAAAACTATGCTGAAATAGCACAGAAAGGCTCTGAAGGAGGCTGCTGTAGCGGAGGATGCACTTGTAGTGGTGCTCCTGTGGATATCAATGCAACATCTATTAAGATTGGTTATACAGAAGGGGACCTTTCAAATGTACCGACTGAAGCTAATATGGGATTAGGATGTGGGAATCCCATCTCTATAGCAAGTCTTAAAGAAGGAGAAGTGGTTCTTGACCTTGGAAGCGGAGGTGGTTTTGATTGTTTCCTTGCCAGAAAGCAGGTGGGTGAAACAGGGCAAGTGATAGGGGTTGATATGACACCTGATATGATTAAACTAGCGAGGAAAAACGCTGAGCAAAGTGCGTATACCAATATAGAATTTAGATTGGGAGAAATTGAACACTTGCCTGTAGCAAACTCTTCAGTAGATGTTATCATATCAAATTGCGTAATCAACCTTTCTCTAGACAAAAAGAAGGTATTTAAAGAAGCTTTCAGGGTGCTTAAGCCAGGTGGGAGGCTATCAATATCGGATGTTGTTGCAACAGCACAATTACCTCAAAACATTAAACAGGACTTGGCATTGATTGCAAGCTGTATTGGTGGAGCCGAATATGTTGAAGATATCAAAACAATGCTACAGAATGTTGGTTTTAAAGATATCCAAATGACACCAAAAGATAACAGCAGAGAAATTGTAAAGTCATGGGCACCAGATAAAAATATTGAAGATTTTGTTGCTTCATATATAATAGAGGCAGTAAAGGAAGATGGCAAGGTGAAGCTTAATAAATCCTGCTGTACATCTTCTAGTTCAAAAGGCACATGCTGCTAATTAAGCAAAAAGAAATAATTCCATTTAAATTGCTATGGACACTTTACGACTCCCTTAAAAATTTGGGGGTCTATTTTATGTAAATCAATATTTATGCATTTCATCCTAAACAATAGCTTTGGCGTAAACTAAGTTTTGTTAGCTGAACCCATCCAAGGCTAGCGGTGATAGTCATCGGATAAATCTATATTTAATGTAGGGGATGTATATTCAGTTTACTCAATACACAGGTAGCTAGCCTGTGTATTTTTATTTCAAAATTAGATAGAAGCATTCCTGTAATAAATTAAAATGAGTATTGAAAAAAAGATATCTCACTCTTATATTACTGCAAGGCCCCCTTAAAATGTAAAATAGCCCTGTCAGGTAGGTAGGGGCATTTTACAATATCATTTACATTTACATGCTGGCGGCTTTCTCTTGTTGTTTCTTAAGAGCGATTGACGATAAATGACCAAAAATAGTATAGTATAATATAACAAACAATGTTGATAACAGTATTGTACGCTTTAAATCCGCAAATTTTCTGGATATTTTACATAAGGTTTAGTAAACTTGATCTGAAGTTTAATCAGATTGCTAATAAACAGGAGCTAAAGTTTGATCCAGACATAGTTACACATTTTTTAAAATAATATTAACAAATGAATAGTTTATAAACAGGATTCTTGACTTCAGGTGGAGTTTTTACTCCATCTGAAGGTTAGAAACCGATATCTAGGGACATAGCACCGCTTATCTCCCACTTATAGAAGATGGGAGTCTTAGCGGTGATAGTCATCGGATAAATATGAATAATTTTTTTAGGGCAAGTACGTTTATAAGGAGGGCAAGCATGGCTTTTATAGCACGAAACATAATAAAAAAGTTATGGAAAAATGATGATTTGATCCAATTGAAAGGGGAATTGGAAAGAAGTTTTAATCAATTGAAGGAAAATGTTATTTATAGCCAACGGCTTGTTCAGATTGGAAGCTGGACACATGATATACAGAAGGATGAAATCTTTTTGTCTGATGAAGTCTATCATATATTGGGAAGCAGTCCCCAGGAGTTCGATGGCAAATTAGAGAACTATTATTCATACGTGCATCCTGATGATCTAGAAGAGGTGAAGACAGCCACTCAAGAGGCGATAGAGGGTAAAGAATATGATATAGAGTATCGGATTATTACATCGAATGGTGCAGAAAGGTATGTTCATGAAAAGACGAGAGCATTATATGATGAAAATAGTAATCCCGTTAAGATGGTTGGCATTATGCAAGACATTACTAAGCACAAGTTAATAGAAAACAACCTAAAAGTATTAGGGGGAAACTTAAGTCATGCACAAAGGGTAGCTGGAGTAGGAAGTTGGAAATATGATGTGATAAAAGATGAATTTTATGGATCGGAGGAAATGTATCGGATCTATGGTATGGATGCGATAGATTTTAAAAAAGACTTTAATAATGCTGTTGAATTAATTCATTCTGAGGATCAAATTAAAGTGTTAAATGCAATGGAGAACTATTTAGCAGGGGAAACCTGCAAAATTGAATATCGCATTCCACAATATGATGGGACAATGAAATTTGTCATGGGTAAGGGAGAACCTTTATATAATAAAGAACAGCGCGTTGTGGGGGTTTTAGGAACGGTACAGGATATTACAGAAAAGAAGCTTTTGGAAGAGAAATTGAAAAAAAGTTATAAAAATCTTGCAGAAGCACAACAGTTGGCCCATATAGGGAGCTGGGAAATGGATATAGCCCGTAATAAAAACTATTGGTCTGAAGAAACATATAAAATTTTTGGTATCACCTCAGAACAATACGATGGATCTTATGAGGGATTTTTAAAGTTTGTTCATCCAGATGACATAGGAATGATGCAAAATATTTTGAAAAATCCCCCTGGAGAACAAATTTTTGATATGGAATTTCGTATTATTAGAGCTGATGGCTCAGTACGGAATATATATGAATTGATGGAATTTAAATTCGATAAGGATAGGAAGCCATCTTTTATCCATGGAACAATTCAAGATATTACAGAAAAAAAGATATTAGAAAAGAAGTTTGAGGCTTCACAAGAAAGAATAAGTAACATACAAAGAAGATTCCAAGTTTTAGTGCAAGAATCTAGTGATGTTTTTGAAATTATAGCTTCTAATGGAACTATTCAATACATAAGCCAATCAGCAGAGAAGATTCTAGGCTGTAAACCGGAAGAACGAATAGGCAAAAAAGTATTTGAATTTTATGAGGGAAAAGAATTACAAAAGTTAACTAAAATGGTGGAGTTAGTTTTAAAAGATTCCAACAAAAAAGTTCAAGAGGATATTATTTTTAAAACTAAGGCAGGCAAGGAGATATTTTTGGAAGTCAACATGAAAAACCTATTATACGAACCATCTATCCAAGGAATAGTAATGAATTTTAGGGATATTACGGGAAGGGTAGAAATGGAAAAAAGAATGGCACATATTGCAACCTATGATGAATTAACAGGACTTCCCAATCGTATTTATTTTAACAAACAACTAAAGGTCCAGTATCAACATGCTAAAGAAAAACATGCCATATTTGCCTTGATGATATTGGACATTGATGGATTTAGATATATAAACGGTGCTTTAGGATACCAGTTAGGAGATCAATTAATCATTAATATTGCTCAGAGATTAAAAGCCTTTCAAAGTGATACAAAATTTATTTGCCGTTATTCAGGAGACCAATTTGCAATTATTGTGCAAGGTTTAAGTACCATAGAAGAATATGAAGGTATTGCTAAAGACATTACCAGGTTATTTTCACAAACCTTTAAGGTTGACATGTATGAATTAGATGTGACTATAAGTATGGGAATAAGTATCTACATTGAGGATAAACAAAATACTGATTTGCTTATAAGGCATGCTAACATTGCTATGCTTCGGGCCAAAAATGAGGGGAAGAATAGATACAAATTTTATTCCCCAGATATAAATATCCAAAATTACAAACAATTTGAATTTCGCAATGATTTACGCAAAGCTATAGAAAAGGATCAGCTTAGATTATATTACCAACCTATTGTGAAACTAAAAACCAATGAAATATTAGCGGTTGAAGCATTAATTAGATGGAACCACCCAAATTGGGGACTTGTGTCACCTAATGAGTTTATTTTTTTAGCAGAAGAAACGGGCTTTATTATTAATATAGGAAACTGGCTGTTAAGAGAAGTATGCCGCAACTATAAGCAATGGTTGAATGATGGGCTACTAAACATAAAAGTATCAATTAATTTTTCAAGTGTTCAGTTTTTTGAAAATAATTTTGTAGACAATATCATAAATACCATTGATGAATTTGAGTTGGATCCCCACTTTCTAATCATGGAAATTACAGAGCGTATCTTGATGGAAAAAACTAATAAAGCAATCTCTGATATCCAAAGATTGCAATCTTTTGGCATACAAGTAGCTCTTGATGACTTTGGAACGGGGTTTTCCTCCTTGGCACATTTAAATTCTTTTAATATAGATATCTTAAAGATAGACGGTTCTTTTATAAAGAATATTCTTTTAGAGGAAACTAGTACTGTCATTACAAGATCTATCATTAATATGGCTCGAGAACTAAAAATAAAAATGGTTGCGGAGGGAATAGAGAATTGGGAGCAATTATATTACTTGCGAGGGTTAAACTGTTATTCAGGACAGGGATTTTTATATAGCAAACCAGTACCTCTAAAGGAATTTGAAAAAACCTTAGCTAAGAGAAAATGTAAACCCATTTTAGTTGATGATAGTCCAGTAAAGCCCTATAAAAATAGGCGTAAATTTTTTAGAATAGAGTTTAATCAACTGTTAGAAGCCGATATGACTGTTTTAGAGATTAAGGGAAAAAAGATAAAAGTGGGTAATACGAAAGTATTGATCAAGAATATTGGGGCAGGAGGGTTATGCTTCAATTCTAATATGAAACTCCCTATTGAAACAGATTTTATTTTACAGTTTAAAACACAATTACTAGGAAAAGAATTAAAAGTATATGGATGTACTGTATGGACAGAAGAAATAGACGACAATTTATTTGAATATGGTATTAAGTTTACATTTGACGAAAATGACAGATCGGACATAATTAAAGAATTGAATGAAGTTCAAATTAAGATGAGGAATAATATTTTGTTTGCCGATGGTAGTTTTGTATCAGGTAGTGCTGGTCTCTATTTTAGTGCTCAGACTACTTAGCCTAACGGTAAAACCAATCTTAATTGGCTGGTGAAGAATTAGTGCTATTGAATTTGAGTTTATGGAAGATAAAATGTAGGTGTGAGATAGATATTTAAGCATATTCTATGACGTTTTTCAATATTACCGCAGGATAAGGGTTTAATACAAAAATGAATAGACTATTATTTACCGGTTGAGGTGAGATTTTACCTTGACCATTTTTTTTAATTTTAAAAGGTATTAGATTATTTTATTAGAGTAAATTTCATTAGTAAGACGATTAGTAATACTTAGTATTACATATTGACAGAGCAAAGAATATTAAATATAATTAAAAACAATAGATTTAGTAGACTAGTAAATTACTAAATTAGTAGATTTAGATAAATTGGAGGGAAAATAATGAAAATACCAACTACTTTAAAGCATAAACCAGTTATTGTATCGGAAAACTATGAAAATGTTGATGGAAGGTATGCTTATAACACAGATGCAAAAGGCATTTCATTAGGATTAGCACAGTGGAATGATCGTGGAAAAGTAGACATTTCAGCAAAAGTATGGAGACATACAGGAGAAAAATGGTCAAGGCAATCTGAGGAATTACCACTTCACCGAGTGCTTGATCTTGCAATCCTAGTTTGCAGAACTAAATTACACTTTCAAGATGCTTATCGATATGAAAAATTATATGATATAGAAAATCCTGTTATAGATAGGGTCGGATTACAGGGCGATGCCATGACAGTATCTGTATGCACTAATAATGAAAAAATTAATGAGGATATAAAATTATTCAGTCAAGCACTTAGTGATGATGGTGAATTAATTGGAGAAAGATTACAAACTTTGTCAAGGGTATTGAAGGAAATGGGGTATTAATCCAATGGACAGAAGGAAAGAACTTAAAGAACAATATAAGCATATCAAGCCAGATATGGGGATATTTATTATTCAATCTAACTTAAACAATAGGTGCTATATTGAAAGGACTCAAGATTTAAAAAGTAGTATAAACAGGACAAAATTCACTTTAAGATTTGGCAATCATCCTAATGAGGAGCTTCAAAAAGAATGGAAAGAATATGGTGAAACAAGCTTTATAATTGAGATACTTGAAAATCTTGAATACGACAAAGATGAATTGAAAACTGATTATAGTGAAGATTTGACTTTATTACAAATGATTTGGGAAGAAAAATTGCTACAAAAAGGTCTGAAATTCTATAAATAAAAGTCGTACCTTTCATTATCATCAATCTGATGGGAAAGGAAGCAAGAAATATGAAAATTGTAGTAATTAATGGTAGTCCTAAAGGTAAAGCTAGCAAAATGTAAATGATGATATCAAGTTGTGGGCATCCTGACAGATCAGAATTTGAGGTAACTTCACTTTGGATAAAAAGGATAGCACAAAAGGTGCACATGGAATTAATTGGTGAGATTTACGCTATACGAGGGAAGTATCTAACTGATTCACCAAAAGAGTTACGTCTTGTGGTTTTCAATTATTTACAATTGTTAGAAAAAGCAGGACGAGAAATTGCTACTGATATGAAATTACCAGAAATAACAAAAATTATTAGAACAAGTTAACAATAGGTTTAATACTGTAGAATAAGGTTTAGAGCATCACCTTCACTAGCAGAGCAGGGTGACTTTTATAAAGTTGAGGTACACCTGATGAGAATCAACTATGAAGTGATATAATGATGTATAATGGAGATAATCTGGAAGGAGGGGTATCTAAATGATTAAAATCCTTAGTTGGATACTGGTGTTTTGTATTGCCTTATACTTTTTTGGAGTAATGGGTCTGGCTTTTGTTTCTCCTTCATTGATTCCGATTATTCTAGGTGTAGCCATCGTTTTAGCTGTGATAAGCGGTGGATTATTGTTAATCTTATTAATTAAGGAGAGAATTAAAGATAAGGAGGCGGAAAAAAATGATCTTAACAAATATTGACTATGTACCAGGTTACGAGGTGACCGAGTCCTTGGATTTGGTCAAAGGTAGTACCATCAGAGCGAAGCACGTAGGTAAAGATATAGTGGCTGTTTTTAGGCAGATAGTTGGCGGAGAGCTTAAAGAATATAGTCAAATGATCAATGAATCTCGGCAAATTTCTACCAGTAAAATGGTTGCGGAAGCTGAAAAGCTGGGAGCCGATGCTGTTGTTAATGTCCGTTTTACAACATCAAATGTTATGCAAGGGGCAGCGGAGATACTTGTTTACGGGACTGCCGTTAAACTTAAAAAGGCGTAATATGAAGTCAATTGGTTATGTTACAAAGAAAACCTCTTGTTTTTTCTAGGATGTAATTAGAAGAATACAGAGGTTTTTTGCTGATTTTGCAGAATAGTTATCTTGAATAGGATGAATTTTACAGTTGGGAAAGATAAAAGAAAGTATGAAAATGAAGCAAGAAATAAGCGGAGGTATTATGCAGCATCAATATAGCCTTTTAGAAAACCTATTATTTCCACCTACTTATTTGAACGAAAAGAAACTTAAATACAAGCTAAAAGGCAAGACGGTTCTTATAACTGGTGCGAGTTCTGGAATAGGAGAAAAATTAGCTTATTTACTGGCAGACATCAATCTTCACTTAATTTTGGTTGCTAGAACAGAGGAAAAGCTTTTAGCAATTAAAAGTGAAATAGAAAGGAAAGCTGCCAAAGTAAGTATTTTCCCGGCAGACATAAGAAATAAGGAAGAGATGGAGGAGCTATTAAGATTCATTCATCAAATGCCTGATGGTTTAGATATAGTAGTAAGTAATGCGGGTATATCAATCAGGAGATCCATTAACAATTCATTAGACCGATATCATGATTTTACTAGAACGATGGCTATCAATTATTTTGCGCCTGTTCAATTGCTATTGTCAGTCATTCCTCTTCTTAAAAAGAATCAAGGACAGGTTATCAACATATCTACAGTAAATGTTTTGTTAATACCCATCCCCTATTGGGCTGCTTATCAGGCATCTAAGTCAGCGTTTGATACCTGGTTTCGGTCTGTGGCCCCTGAGTTGAATGCCATGGGCATATCAACCACATCTATATATCTTCCTTTAGTAAAAACACCCATGATCCTGCCAACACCTGCTTATCATAGATTGCCTGCCATGTGCCCAAGTCATGTTGCCAAAATCATAGGTAAATCGATGTATACAGAAAGGCAAAAATATATGCCGTGGTGGTTGATTTTTGGACAATTGGCATCAACTATTTTCAGAGGAATCTGGGAGTTATTAACTCCGAGTATTTTAAGAAAAAGGGGAAAAGGGCATTGAAAATATTTAAACTTATCTATGTTTTATATAGAATTAAATTGCTTTCCCCATTAGGACTGTATAGATTAGTTGTTGCTATTTATAAATATGGAATAAATGTAATGGCTCTGTTATATTTTGCAAATAGGACATATACTGATAAAATTGCACTAGTTGATGAATATGAAACAATAACCTATCAACAATTATTTTCACAATCAAAAAAGCTTTCTAGTGTTTTGAAAGAAAACTACCAAGTTAAAAGTGATCAGAAGGTAGCTTTTTTGTGTAAGAATCATGCTTCTTTGATTAAATCTATTTTTGCAGTTTCTTTATTGGGAGCAGATATATATTTGCTCAACGCTGAAATGAGTAAGGGTCAGTTAAATAAATTATTTGAACAATATGATTTTAACTTTCTTGTATATGATTTTGAATTAAGTTCTTTAATTGAACAGTCATTCTATACTAGAGATAAGATTTTGAGTTATCATAATAACTTGCCGGCAATAAATAACTTATTAAATACAAGTGTTAATGAAAAACTAAAGCTACAGAGGACTTCATTAAGTAAAATTATTTTACTAACAGGAGGTACCAGAGGAGATTTTAAAGTAGCGTCACATGAGCCATCTATATTCAATTTTTTAGATCCGTTTTTAACTTTACTTACTAGGTTAAAACTTTTAAATTATAATACTACTTATATCGCTACTCCTATTTATCACGGTTATGGGATAGCAGTATTATTTTTATTTATATCATTTGGGAAAAAAATGGTGATAAATAGTGGATTTGATGCAAAAAAAGCATGTTTTTTAATTCGTGAACACAATGTTGAAGTAGTAACTGTAGTACCATTAATGATAAATAAAATGTTAAAAAATAATGCTGAAGATTTAAGATCTCTTGCCTGTATTGCTTCAGGTGGTGCAGAGCTCAATCCGAAACTCGTAGGTGAGACTTTTAGTGAATTAGGAAATGTATTATACAATCTGTATGGTACATCAGAAGCTGGTTTAAATATAATAGCAACACCACAAGATCTAAAATATTCAGCTAATACCATTGGTAAAAAAGTAAATGGTGTGAGATTAAAAATATTAGATGATAATAAGAATGAGGTTGAAATTGGTAAGATAGGTCAGTTATGCATCCAGAATAAATGGTCAATGAAAAACAATAATAATTCTTGGATAGAAACTGGTGATTTAGGTTATCAAGATAATAACGGGTATTATTTTTTGTGTGGGAGAGCGGATGACATGGTTGTTTCAGCTGGCGAAAATGTATATCCCATTGAAATTGAGCAAGTACTAATAAATCACCCTCAAGTAGAAGATGTAGCAGTTATAGGAATTAGTGATGAAAATTTTGGTCATAGATTGAAAGCATTTGTTCTCCTAGTAAAAACTGCTAATATTACAAAAGAGGAGCTTTTTGAATGGTTACGCCCAAGAGTTGCAAGGTTCCAACTACCAAAGGATATAACCTTCGTTAATAGGATGCCTTATACAGCATTGGGAAAACTCGACAAAAAGCAACTTAAATAAAATCAATCTATAAAAGAAACTACAATAAATTAGATAAAGAGGTATATAAGATGATAGAAATAGGGAAAATGCAGAAATTACAAGTAATTAGAAAGACAGAGATTGGGGCGTATCTAAATTTTAAAAATGCAAAAGACAAGGATGATATTTTATTACCTAAAAAGCAGATCATACAGGAATTTGATATTGGTGATGAAATAGAGGTGTTTGTTTATAAAGATTCTGAGGCTAAGACCATAGCTACGCTTAGAAAACCAAAGCTAACAATTGGAGAACTGGGCTTCTTAAGAGTAGTAGACACCACAAATTTTGGTGCTTTTTTAGACTGGGGTCTTGAGAAAGACTTGTTATTACCTTTAAGGGAACAAGTGGGTAAGATTATAAAAGGAGATTTATGTTTTGTGGGTTTGTATATTAATAATATTACTAATAAAATCTGTGCAACTATGTATATAAATAATCTGCTAAGTACCGACTCCCCATATAAAAAAAATGATAGAGTCCATGGAACCGTTTATAGCATCAATAAAGATATTGGAATTTTTGTAGCTGTAGATAATAAGTACCATGGATTAATTCTTAACAAAGAGTTATATGGCAATTATACTAAAGGTGACAATATAGAAGTAAGAATTAAGAAGGTGAGAGAGGATGGTAAGCTGGAATTGAGTTTAAGAAAAGAGGCTTACTATGAAATGGAGACTGATGCGCAAAAGATTATGGAGCGGTTGAAATTAAGTGGGGGTACTCTTCTAATTAATGATAAAAGCTCTCCTGATCATATAAAGGCAGAGTTAAACATAAGTAAGGGTGCCTTTAAAAGGGCCATTGGGCGACTTTTAAAAGAAGGTGTAATCACAATTTCAGATGAAGGTATTGAGCTGAGGTGGTAAATCCACATCCCCACAACGGGGATTTTTTTTATATTCATTTTTTTGGTTGTTTGTTTTGTGTTAATTTAATGAAATATAAAGTATAATGAAGAAATATGTTGTGAAATTGTGATGCCCACGTCCAGTAAGGATTATAATTTATGCCCTGAAGGGCCTTTGATTTTAGGAGGAACGAAAAAATGCCTATTATGGAGATACTTTCACGAAATGCCGAAATGTTTGGCCAGGATATAAGCCTGGTTGAAATTAACAAAGGGGTAAAAGAGAGAAGTAATGTCACTTGGAGAGAGTATGAACTAATTGAAAATAGTACTTCAGCAGAATACCGGAGGGAAATCACATGGCGTGAGTTTGACCATAAAGCGAACCAGGTTGCCAATCTTCTGCTTAAAAAGGGTATCAAAAAAGGAGACAAGGTCTCCATACTACTAATGAACTGCCTGGAATGGCTACCTACTTATTTTGGAATTCTGAAAACCGGAGCAATAGTAGTCCCATTGAACTTTCGCTATAGTGCAGAAGAAATAAAATATTGTATGGACTTATCGGAAACCAACGCTTTGATTTTTGGGCCGGAATTTATCGGCCGCCTGGAAATCATTTGCGAGCAGATTCCTAATGTCAAGACACTATTATTTGCAGGAGAAAATTCCCCTTCTTTTGCTGAAAGCTATGACCATCTTAGCGCTGATTGTTCTACCCAAGCACCCCACATTAAGTTAATGGACGAAGACGATGCTGCACTATATTTTTCCTCTGGGACAACAGGATTTCCGAAAGCGATTTTGCATACGCATGGTAGCTTAATGTCAGCATGCTATACAGAAAATAAACATCATGGACAAACACGTGAAGATAATTTTCTATGCATTCCACCGTTGTATCATACTGGAGCCAAAATGCATTGGTTTGGCAGCTTTCTGGTGGGTAGCAAAGCAGTATTGCTACGCGGAGCTAAGCCGGAGTGGATACTAAAAACTGTTTCGCAAGAAAAAATTACCATAGTATGGCTTTTGGTTCCTTGGGCACAGGATATTCTGGACGCCATTGAAAGCGGAAGTGTGAAGTTGCAAGATTATGTTCTTGACCAGTGGCGACTTATGCATATCGGTGCTCAACCGGTTCCACCAAGCTTAATTCATCGCTGGAAAAAATACTTTCCAGAGCATCTTTATGATACTAACTATGGCCTGAGCGAATCTATCGGTCCCGGCTGTGTCCATTTGGGTATGGAGAATATTCATAAAGTTGGTGCTATCGGAAAACCTGGTTTTAATTGGGAAGTCATGATTGTAGATGAATCAGGGTGTCAGGTAACCTCAGGACAGGTAGGGGAATTGGCTGTCAAAGGGCCGGGTGTAATGAAATGCTACTACAACGACCCGGAAGCAACTGCGTCTGTGCTCAAAGGCAGTTGGCTTTTTACTGGTGATATGGCTCGAATGGATGAAGATGGCTTTATTTATTTGGTTGACCGGAAGAAAGATGTGATTATAAGCGGAGGAGAAAATCTATATCCAGTACAAATAGAAGATTTTCTTCGCAAGCATGATGCAATCAAGGATGTTGCTGTAATTGGTCTGCCGGAAAAGCGTTTGGGTGAAATCGCGGCGGCCATAATCGAGATAAAGCCTGATTACAATTGTTCCGAAGATGAAATAATGGAATTCTGCTCTTCCATGCCGCGTTACAAACGCCCACGTAGAATTATATTTGATAAAATTCCGCGCAATCCTACAGGAAAAATTGAAAAACCACGTTTGAGGAACAAATACGGTGGATTAAGCTTAGTGGCTTCTCAAACAGAGAGTTAGAATATATTGTCAAATGAAAATGCTAAGGACTTGACAATAGCATATATAATAAGTTCTTAATCTGGTATACTAATTATTAACAATTAAAAATAATAGAAAGAAAGAGGTAGCTAAAAGGTGCCAACTGATTTTGTCTCCTTAGGGGTTAGAACTGAACTAAACGAAACATTAGAAGAGCAGGGAATTAAGATTCCCACGCCTGTACAACTACAGGTAATTCCTATTTTACTCTCGGGAAAGGATATTGTGGCACAAGCTCAAACAGGTACAGGAAAGACTCTTGCTTTTTTACTGCCAATACTAGAAAGAGTAAGCGGAAAACAGCCCTATATACAGGCTTTAATAGTTACGCCTACAAGAGAACTAGCTTTACAGATTACTACTGAATTAAACAAACTAGCCTTTAAAGTCAATGCTAATGTATTGGCAGCCTATGGTGGTCAGGATGTGGAACGACAAGTCAAGAAATTAAAGAGTTCAATTCATATCGTCGTTGGTACACCAGGGCGAATTTTGGATCATATCAAGAGAGGAACCATAAACCTTTCCGGTGTGAAAATGTTGGTTCTTGATGAAGCTGATCAAATGCTACACTTGGGTTTTTTGCTTGATGTGGAGGATATAATTAGGCAAACATCTCCCAAACGACAAACGATGCTTTTTTCTGCAACAATACCAGGAAGTATACGTACTCTGGCAAGAAGATACATGAAAAACCCGGTGGATATTCACATAGCGAGCAAAAGAATTACCTTAGATGAGATTAGACAAGTAGTTATAGCTACTACCGATCAGGCAAAGAAAGATACCTTAATTAAGCTACTTGAAGAGCATAGACCATACTTGGCACTAATATTCTGCCGTACAAAAATAAGAGCTAAAGAACTTAACGAAGCACTACTTGAGCACGGTTATTTATCTGATGAACTACATGGAGATTTATCTCAAGCAAAAAGAGAGCTGGTTATGAAACGCTTTCGAAAAGCAAGACTACAATTACTTGTGGCAACGGACGTAGCGGCAAGAGGTTTAGATGTGGAAGGGATTACCCATGTGTTCAATTATGATATACCTCAGGATGCAGAAAGTTATATTCACCGCATTGGAAGGACTGGACGCGCTGGAGAAAAGGGGTTAGCTATTACCTTAGCAACGCCAAGAGATAGCCATATATTGCAGACAATTGAAACAGGTATTGGCATGTCTATTGAAACAAAAGGGACACTTGCTGGTGAAAAAAACTCAAAAAAGAGATCAAACAAACCGAAGGATCAAGGTGCTAAAGCTCATCAAGATAAAGCTCGACGAACTGACTCGAATAAAGCTCGTGGAAAACAACCAGAAAGCCAAGGGAGAAAGCCAGCAAAAGAAGAACGAGGAAACAAACCCAAGAAGCAAGATAGTAAAAAAAGAACAAATCAACGTCCTAATATGAAAAATCAATCTGATAAGCGAAGAAGTAGCCAAGATAGAAAAAGGAGTAATCAACCCCAAAATCACAAGATGATGTCAAGATCAAGATGATAAGGAGAAAAAGATGACAAATAAAAATATAGAAATAATGAAGAAAATTATTGAAGAGAAGAAACAAAAGAGTAAGAGCCAATCAAACGATAAAAGAGGAGTACAAAGCCTTGGTACCAAAAGAAAGGCATTTAATAATATTAAAAAGGGCGGTTTATTTGATAAATAGGTATGCAGAAAGAGCTTAAGCACATTGCTGGATTTCAATAAAAGCACTATGGACGGTGCTTTTATCTACAAGACAAGCAACAAAGAAAGGTTAGGCCTACTAATTACTGCATTTAAGATTCTTATCACCTAGACAAGGTATTATAGGTTTAAATAAAAATAGGGTGATGTCTCTGAATATGTGAGGAAGGCAATGGGAACAGCTATTCCAATTCCGGTACTGCAAGGAACTCACAAACAGGCGGCACGGGCTTGGGATTGGCTATTGTAGAGAAAATAATTACAGCACATGGAGCAATCTCAACCTTAAAAAAGAAGAAAACTGTAGTTGCGAGTTTATTATCAAAATCCCAAAAATTTAGGTTAGATTTAAGATTAGAAACAGCCTTATTTAAGTATATCTTGTTATATTTATAGCAAGGGTACGAAATGGGGCTATTTTCCACTTCCGGTAGGGTAGTGTAACATCTTTTGTTTTTTGTTGTGCTATATAATATGGTGCTATTGTTTATTCCCTTTTATAAACAGGATTCTTGACTTCAGGTGGAGTTTTTACTCCATCTGAAGGTTAGAAACCGATATCCAGGGACATAGCACCGCTTATCTCCCACTTACGACCGTAGTTCTAGCATTGTGTTTTAGCAATGCGTAGAAATACTAGTGCAAGGCTAGAAGATGGGAGTCTTAGCGGTGATAGTCATCGGATAAAAAGATGGATAAGAAACCTGCAGTAACTTATTTTGCATTTTGATAGCTTTTGCTATCGAGATGCATGGTATTCCATTCAGCATGTATGTAATTTCCTGGATTGCAGGAAAAAATCTTCCAGAATGTATTCTCTGGGGACATACATTAGTCTCCTCAATTGGTTTTTGTCAATCATTAGGTGCACCTATAGGCTAGTAGCACATGCTTTAGATTGCTATTGACTTGTTGGATGTAATTATGTAGGATTCAGAAAAAGAGATATGAATTAAGGTGACACACATTATGCAAACAATCTACGATTTTTTTTATTTTAACAAAACTATTGTAATTTTTTCTTATGCATTCATTTTTTTTCTCATGGGCATTGGTATTCTTTTGAAAAATCGTCAGCATAGCCGTTTTAGCTTAGCTAAAAGTCTTCATTTGTTAGCGTTGTTTGGAATTTTACATGCCCTAGCAGATTGGGGACATGTTTTTATTCCTATTCAGCAGGTTTATTCAAGTGAGCAAACATATTTAATACTACGTGTTATTCGAATTATTGTTAATGCCTTATCTTTTATGTTTATTGTCCAGTTTGGGGTATCTCTTTGGACCAATACCAAAGAAAGATGGTACAAATTAAAATACTTGCCGGCTATTATGTTTGTTTTATGGTTATTTTTCATTATTGCAAGTATCTTATATTTTGATTTAAAAAATAATTTGGATTGGATAAGGATTAGTGATATTTGGTCTAGATACTTAATGGCCTTTCCAGGTTCCATATTATCAGGCTATGCTATTTTATTACAAAAAAAAGAATTCAATAAATTTGGGTTTCCTAAATTTTTCAGAGCTTTAGAATTTGCTGGTATTTCAATGATAGTTTATGGCTTTTCGGCAGGACTAGTTGTACCACCAGGCTCGGTTGGATTATCTAGGGTAATAAATTCCGATTTGTTTTTTCAGATCACAGGACTACCAATAGAAGTTATAAGGGGATTTACGGGTTTAATTCTCTCCGTGTCTGTATTAGCAATTTTACAAGTGTTTGATAAAGAATATATTAACCGTATCCAGGAGATTGAAAAAGATAAAGCAAGATTTGAAGAAAGAAATCGACTAGCCCAAGATTTACATGATGATATTATTCAGTCTTTGTATGCTTCTAATCTAGAGTTGGAAGTTGTTAAACATCTAATTGACAAGAACCCCAAGACAGCCTCAGAAAAATTATCTCTTTTATTAAAGAAAAGAAATAAGATTATAAACCAAATAAGGGAATATATTGGAGAACTGAAAAGGGTTAATCAGGTAAATTTATCTTTACAGAAACGCATGGAAAATTTACTGGATGAACTTGATATATATGAAAGGCTGAATGTAAAGATTGAAGATCATTATGAAGGGAAACAACTATCTTTAACTACGATGTATCATTTAATCCTAATTCTCAAGGAAGCAATAAGTAATGTCGTTAAACATGCAGAAGCCCAGAATTTAACGATTAAAGTAAGTAATAATGATAAATGTTTATTACTAGTGGTTCTTGATGATGGAATAGGATTTTCCAAAAATTTGGATATAGATAATAACCAAACGGGATTGAGACAAGGTTTGCAAAATATGAAAGAAAGGGTTAAAATGCTAAATGGTCTTATACAAATCAAGAGCAGGAAAGATGAAGGAACAAAAATCATGGTAAGAATTCCGCTAAATGGAGGATTATATGATTAAATTGATGCTTGTTGATGATCATGAGGTTGTACGAATGGGGTTAGTAAGTTTGTTTGAACTTTATCCTAATTTTAAAGTTGTTGGACAAGCTAGTACTGAAGAAGAAGCTGTCAGTAAAGCAATGGAGCTAAAACCTGATTTAATTATTATGGATGTAAAGTTAGCCATACTAGGACAAGCCAAACACAATAACGGAATTAGTGCTTGCCGTGAAATAAAGGAAATATTACCGGATACAAAAATAATTATGCTCAGTTCATTTGCTGATGATGAATTAATATATGAATCTATTTTAGCCGGCGCTAGTGGTTACTTGTTAAAAGGAGTAGATAGTAAAGAACTAATTACTTCTATTGAAAAGGCTGCCCAGGGTAAAGCAATTCTAGATCCCGACATAACAGATAAAGTATTTAAAAGTATGAGGAAAATATCTAAACAGCATATTATTTTAAATGAATTAACAAACCAGGAAAAAGAAGTTTTGAAACTCTTATCTTTAGGAAAAAGTAATAAAGAAATAGCCTTGGAAATGGTACTGAGTGAGAAAACCATTAGAAATTATGTTAGTCAAATATTGGCGAAATTAGAGGTTAGTAACAGGTTTGAAGCAGCCAATTATGCTGTTAAAAATAAATTATTTGATTTTGATAAGGACATGTCCTGATTTCTTGGGAACATGTCCTTATTTATTAGTGGCATTATTCCTGAAATAATAATGATTATTTACTCTACTGCCGAAAAAGAGAAGAGTAGATAATTAACATTAAGAAATATAGACGTCATAGGCGAATATCTTAGTAATTAAAAAACATAGGAAGAGGAGGATTCAAGATGTTAACAAACAAGGAAATGGATAATTCCAGAACTAGCCCATGGATTGCATTTGTTAGGATTTTTTTAGGGGCTTTTTGGCTGTATGAAGTTACAATTGGTCATAACTGGAAAAGCGGCAGTTTTACCTCTGGTTCACATCCAGGTTGGTTTGGTCCTGATGCTGGCAGTTATTTAATTGAACAGGGTAATGCAGGTATGGATGCTGGCGGCTGGGCTTGGTTTGGTTGGTTTTTAGAAAATATAATGTATCCATATGCTGAACTATGGGGTTATTTTGCAGTTGGTGTACAATTTATATTAGCTTTTGCTTTCCTTTTTGGTATATTTGTTAGACCCATGGCTTTTTTGGGACTAAGTATGGACTTTTTTATTTTTATGTTAGGTAATTCCAGGATACCTCCATTCTTTACTCTAGGGCACTTATTTGTATTATTCACAAATGCTGGAATGTATTATGGTCTGGATGCCTGGCTTACGGAAAAATATAAAGATACAAAAAGCTCTTTTGCTAAATTAATAAACTCAATTTTAACACTGAATTTTATTACACCGCCAATTAGGCGTCTTATTGCTTCTTTATGTGCCATTTTCGCATTCTATTATTTGCTGCAATTGGCTGTGATTGAAACAGGCAAAATTAAAATGGTTAGTATGGATTTAGCTGTTTTATTTGGTTTTGTTGCTTATGGACTTTTTGTTTATAACGAAAAAATGGACAAGATCGCAGTAACGGTTTCACTTTTGCGAATTTGGCTTGGATACAGATTCCTACATGAAATATTTGTTCGCAATGTACCAGCTGTAAACGGTTTGCCAGGTTGGGGAACTGAGCAGCAGTTAACTGAAGTATTTCAATTTATCGTAGAAAAGCATTGGGGTATTTTCTCAAGTATAGTTGAAAATATTTTTATTCCCATGGCTGGTGGATGGGCATTAATCTTTGCTATCGTACAAACGGCAGTAGCTATTATGCTTATACTGGGAATACGCACTCGTCTTGCAAGTAAAGTAGGCCTTATATTCTTGTCTTTACTAATTGTAATTGGCTTTACCCGTTATACACCTTTCGTTTTCGGCTATTTGTTTGCAGTATATACCTTAGATGGCGGGAGGCTATTTAGTTTTGATAGCCTTAATAATTATCAACCTAAATATGGCATCAACTTATCAAACACAGTTATTACACTACTCTTTATAGTATCTTTGATAGCCCTAATAGCAGCAAATTTGGGTGGAATCCTTCCTGATGGATATAAAACAAGTATGGGCCCTGTGATGGGAGCAATGGTATCTATCTTAACCGCTTTAATTGGGTTGTGTGGTTTGTGGCAAAATGGATTGGTTGGTCTTTTCAAAAAGAAAGTACAGGTTACCAGGTAATCCAATGAAATTAGATTAGGCATATAGAAAAGTTAGAAGTAAAATATATTTTTACTAAGAACCGCTTAGATTAGCTACTCTAAGTGGTTCTTCTATTTTTTATTAATATCATCTGTTATTTTAACTCGAGGATGGTGATATCTAATTCCTGAAAAAGTTCCAGTACCGAAAAGTTCAAACCTCCACATATACGGTTTGAACTTTGTGGTTATTATCCACTACTGGTCAGCTGCTAAAAGATATTCAAGTATCAAATCATGAATGATGGTTAGAATTCTTTAATTTATATTTCTCCCATTCAATCCTATTGATGGTTTCAAAGGAAAAGGGGATCTTCTGATCAATAAACTCGTTATTGATATGTGGATAGTATGGACCAGATAGTGCTACAATGATCGACGGACCGTCTAGATTAATCCACTCAATAATAAATTCAATGAGACTGGTAGTTGCTTCTGGAAGGTTAATTATATTCAATATCTTTGAAAAGCAGTTGGAGAGACAGTAATAAGGCAAGGTAAAGCATATTTAAGTTTAACCAGGGCTCAAATCGCTTGTGATCTTGAATAGGATAGGATATATATGAAAACAATTTAATTAAGTAGTTTTTAAGCATAGCTTTAAATATTTTTATAATATAGAATATAAGGATAGAAAATATCTTCAGGCAACTGTAAAACTGACTTTTAGTAGACAATAGAAATGTAATTAAATCACAAAGGGTCAAAAGGAGAATATAATGATTGAGTTGTTTAATAACCTTAATATGAATCCTGCACTAGTGGTAGCCTTACAAAAAGAAGATATAACCACTCCGACTGAAGTCCAGAGGAAGGTTATACCGGAAGCCTTAAAAAACAAGGATTTAGTAGTGCAATCAGAAACTGGAACCGGAAAAACCTTAGCCTATCTGCTTCCATTATTTGAAAAAACAGATACTTCAAAAAGAGAAATGCAGACAATAATTCTAGCTCCCACCCACGAGCTTGCCATACAGATTTTAAGACAGACAGAACGACTGTCTCAAAACTCGGAGATTAAGGTGAGTTCAATGCTTGCTATTGGGAATGTGAATATTAAAAGGCAAGTTGAGAGGTTAAGAGAAAAGCCTCACATTATTGTGGGCTCGCTCACAAGAATCCTTGAATTGATAAATAAGAGAAAGATATCTGCACACACCATCAAGACGATTATCATTGATGAGGCAGACTCACTTATGGATGATAACAATATAGTAAAGCTGAAAGAGGTAATAAAGAGCACCTTGAAAGAAAGACAGATTATGTTGTTCTCTGCATCTATAACAAAAAAGACAGAAGCCCGTGCAAAAGAGATTATGAAGGAACCAGAGTTTATAAAGGAAAAGGAAGTTGCCTCAATTCCGTTCTCTATAGAACACATGTATTTCCTTACAGAGCAAAGACATAAAATTGAAGTACTGCGTAAGGTTATAAGGATAATGAACCCCAGTAAAGCTATGGTATTTATAGGACATAGGGAAGAAACAGAAGTTTGTAAGGATAGGCTTAAATATCATGGCCTAGAAGTGGAAGGTATTCATGGTCAAAATGAAAAGATGGACCGCAAACGGGCAATAGATGGATTCAAGTCTGGCAAAATACAGATTCTGATTGCTTCGGATATTGCTGCACGTGGACTAGATATAGAAGGGGTTACACATGTGTTTAATTTGAACATACCCGAAAACCCCAAAGACTACCTTCATAGGGTTGGCCGGACAGGGAGGAAGGGAAATACAGGAATTGCAATATCTATCGTTACAGAAAGGGAATTGCAATTTATTAATATGTATGAAAAGGTATTGAAAATAAAGATTGCTGCCAAGGATATGTACAAGGGCAATATAATTGATGCTAAAGAGAAATAATGGAAAGGCAGCTCTCTAAAAAAATAGTAGTTATTAAATGAGAATTTAAATTAGCATAGAGAATTAAGGGAGATGAATTATGACTATGAATAGTCGTGAAAATATAAAACCAGGTGATCGGGTTTTGATTGTCCAAAAACAAGATCAACGTACCGGAAAATTAACTGAGGGAGTAGTTGAAACCATTCTTACCAGTTCTGCTACTCATCCCCATGGTATAAAAGTCAGGCTCGTTGGTGGCTTAGTGGGTCGGGTCAAGCAAATCGTCACCTAATCCCGTGCAAATATAGTTCACTTATGATACAATTCGAGGATATGTAAATTTTAAATTAAAAAGGCGGGACAATGTGATAACTGTAACTAATGTAGGACTAAGATACGGAGAACGTAAACTCTTCGAAGATGTGAACTTAAAGTTTACTCCTGGCAATTGCTATGGAGTTATTGGTGCAAATGGAGCAGGGAAAAGTACGTTTCTGAAGATACTTTCTGGCGAGATTGAACCAGATACTGGTGAAGTTGTGATTTCACGCGGTTTAAGGATGTCTATTTTAAAACAGGACCATTATCAATATGATAAAAGTATTGTGCTAGATACTGTAATCATGGGCAACCAACGCCTATATGAAATCATTAAAGAGAAAGAAGAACTTTATGCAAAGGAAGATTTTAATGATGAAGATGGCATGAAAGTGGCCGACTTGGAAGATGAATTTAGTAAGATGAATGGATGGGAAGCCGAATCAGAAGCTTCTACTATGCTACAGGGATTAGGAATTGGGACGGATCTCCACGACAAAGAGATGTCTGAGCTACAAGGGGCAGAAAAGGTGAAGGTGCTTTTAACACAGGCACTCTTTGGTAACCCTGGTATCCTTATTCTAGATGAACCCACTAACCATTTAGATATTCAAGCCATCACTTGGCTAGAAGAATTCTTGATTGCCTTTAAAGGAATTGTTATAGTTGTGACGCATGATCGGCATTTTGTGAATAATATTTGTACTCACATGACAGATGTGGACTATGGTTCGATTAAGCTCTATGTGGGGAACTACGACTTCTGGTATGAATCTAGTCAATTAGCACTACAAATGTCACGAGATCAGAACAAGAAAAATGAAGAAAAAGTAAAACAGCTTCAAGAGTTTATAAATCGCTTTAGTGCCAATGCTTCCAAGTCTAAGCAGGCTACCTCACGTAAAAAAATGCTGGAAAAAATAAATTTAGATGATATCCAACCATCCAATCGTAAGTATCCTTTTGTGGGTTTTAAGCCAGAAAGGGAAGTTGGTAACGACATTCTTACTGTAGTTGATTTAAGTAAAACTATCGACGGAGAAAAAGTTCTCGACAAAGTGAGCTTTACTGTGTACAAAGGTGATAAAATCGCTTTTGTTGGGACTAACGAGATAGCATACACAACCCTTCTAAAGATTTTGAGTGGTGAATTAGAGCCCGATAGTGGTCATTATAAATGGGGTGTTACTATCACCAAGGCCTATTTCCCCAAAGATAGCTCCCCCTATTTTCAAAATCAGGGACTGAACCTTATCGATTGGCTGCGACAGTATTCATCCGACAAAGCCGAATCATACGTTAGAGGTTTCTTGGGGAAAATGTTATTTTCTGGAGAAGAGGCCCTTAAGCCGCTCAAAGTACTTTCCGGAGGCGAGCGGGTGCGCTGTATGCTAGCTAAAATTATGCTTTGTCATGCAAATGTACTGCTACTAGACCAACCTACCAACCACTTGGATTTAGAAGCGATCACTGCCTTAAATAACGGTTTGCGTGATTATAGCAGTAATGTACTCTTTACTTCCCATGACCGTCAACTAGTGCATACCGTTGCCAACCGCATTATTGAATTTAAACCAAACAAAATGATAGACGTAAGTTTAACCTATGATGAGTATTTAGAAAGCATGGCTATTTAGGCTTATACCTCACCGTTACTGAAGCATATCATCGAGTTAATGGCTGCTTATTTTTTAAAAAGCAGTCGTTTTTTTGTGCCCTTTTTTATTCCTTCAACATATTAAACTTCAATTTTAAAACAATGGGCATCTTGACCAGGGTGGCACATGTTGCATAATAACAAATGACCAAGGTGGTCATTTGGCTTCATCACATAGAAATGAGGTGATTATCATTTATTCGAAATTTTACAGTTTAGAACTTGAGAAGCGAGAACGTATTATTAATGCAGCTCTCAAAGAGTTTTCAGGAAATGGTTATGAAAAGGCTTCTACAAACGAGATTATAAGAGAAGCGAATATATCGAAAGGATCGCTATTTAACTATTTTAATAGTAAAAAGCAATTGTATTTATTCTTGCTTG